>CETN01009182.1_pt1 | contig 10650 bp, 9 predicted proteins | sample 531301 | NCBI WGS metagenome assembly CETN01 (sample SAMEA2622656, study PRJEB7988) | marine metagenome | isolation source: saline water (ENVO:00002010), including
CATCAACGAGCGCGTCACATTACATCAAGATGCACAACAGGCTTGGGACACCAAGCAAGAGCTTCCCCTTTGCTCGTCTGACGAGATGTGGGAAAAACCAGACACGTTTGCTGTCAAGAAGCCTAAGCAGAAGAGAGCATTGCGTGTACTTAATTCGTTTGAAAAAGCGAAACACTATATCGCAGACCAGCCCAACCCTTCGGGTCTGACGATTGAAACTAGAACGGGCGCACGGACGAGGTGTGAAGGGAATTACTGCAATGTCTCAGACATTTGCCAACGCATGGGAGCGTAAAATGGAACTAGAAAAATACACAATCGTAAAAAATATGCCAATACCACCACGGCAATCTAAATATGAGGAACTGCTTGAGACAGTTTCCAAGATGGAAGTGGGCGATATGGTTAAGGTTGAAACCAAGAAGGAGCAAATTCGGGCCGGAAGTGCAATACGAGCGAGCGGTTACAAACCTGCTTATCGACCATTGGAAAACGGCTTTGGTGTTTGGAAGACAGGGGTTGCTATAAATGGCAACTAAAAAGTCAGAACCTAACAAAACCCCTACATGGGGCGAGGACACAAGCCTAGGGGCGGCGGTTCTTGAACTGAACGAAATCAACGAGCGCTTCGGCGTGGAAATGAGGGGCGGCAAAAAATACACGATGGTCAAAGACCGCGTGGAGATTTTCCGCAAACATTTCGGACACCGCTATGGCATCGAAACATCCATCGAATACTGTGATGACACCTACGTTAGAATGAAGGCGGTCATTACAGAGGCTACAGTGATGGGCAATGAGGTCGTTCATCGGGTTGTTGGTTCGGGTCACGCAGAAGAACTGCGTGGCTCAACCAACGTCAACAAAACATCCGCTGTAGAAAATGCAGAGACAGGGGCGATAGGCCGCGCCCTTGCCAGCATTGGTATCGCTGGCTCCGAATACGCATCTGCAAATGAGATGGAAGCTGTCGGGCGCAAAGAAGAAGCACTGAAAGCCAAGCCAGCAAAGAAGCGGAGCAAGCCCAAGAAAGGGGAGAAGGCGACAGTGGTTAGTCCTGACGGGCGTGACACAGAGGTCACGGTTGAGGACGATGCTGATTTAAAAGACCTTGTCTATGAGGCTATGAAAGTTTTCATGCCAGACTGCGACACCACCGAACACCTAAACGAGTTTCTCAAAATGAACACTGGCCCGATTGATGTGTTGCGAGACACAGACAGATGGGACGACTTCGTAAAACTTGGGGAACAACAGCGTGAAAAAATTAAACAGATAGAAGAGAAGGACAAAAACGATGGCGAATAGTGCATACGCCCCATCAGGCGCATTGTTTTCTGTAGATGAAGAAAAGCGCAAGAACGAAAAATCACCGCATTACCAAGGCAACTTTGAACTTAGCCGTGAGGTAATAGATGATTTGGTTCAGCAACTACAGGATGACCCGACTACTGACAGGGCAAAATTTAGGATGGTTGGATGGCGCAAGCAGTCCAAGAAAGGCAACACGTTTCTAAGTCTTGTCGGTAATGTCTTCGAGGATAGCGGACAGTGGCAGAAAAAAGACAATGCCGAAAATAAAAAGCCGATTGACGACAGCATCCCCTTCTAGGATTAGGAGCGAGGCTTACCTCAAAACTCTACGAGGTCAGCCGTGCTTGGTATGTGGTCAGGGGGGAGAGGCGCATCATGTTACTTTTGCAGAGCCAAAAGCAATGGCTCGTAAGGTTGGAGATAACTGGTGCGTTCCCCTCTGCCACAAACACCACATGGAGCTACACGCTCACGGGAAAGAAATCCAATGGTGGGCGTTGCAAGGCATAGACCCGATAGACTGGGCAACCAAAAGCTGGAGCGCATTTAATGAATGAGGTGATAAAATACAAGGAGCGGATGGGGCAACTGAAAAGTTTTCGCAATCTGTTTATTGGCAGTCACACGCCCAGCGATATTGATTTAGCTTATGAGATTGATGGTCGGGTGTTTATTTTTGGAGAACTAAAACTCGCTGGCACAGAGGTTCCAACTGGACAACGACTGTTGTTACAGCATATCGGCGAGGCCTTGTACGAGGCTGGCAAAAACGTCTTGCTGTTCATTGCAGAACACGACACATCCCCAGACGAAATCGTGGACGTTGGTAAACTGCCTGTTGTGTATATGTGGTACACGCACGGCGGTCAGGTGAAAACCATGCAGGATGTAAACAGAAGCGTTGCAGATGTTTGCAAACAATACGTCCGTAGATTTGTGCCAGAGCAACAGTTTAGTTAGGAGATTTGAGATGCTGGATAAAGAAGCAGAAGAGCAAAAAAAACAAAAACAAAAAAGAGCTAGGGGTTGGATTTTCTCACGCTCTTTTGAGGTTGGCGATGAAGTGATTGACCAACGATTTGATAATGAGGGCATCCCATATTCGGGAAGATTAGAGAAATTAAAAAGAGCTTCCAAAATAAAGACCCAAAGAATGGCAGGGGGTCAAAGCCCTTTAACAGGAGAGGAGCGGCGTGAGGTAAACAAGCGTCACGCCATGAAAGACCCGACTGCGAGATTTGGAATAATATAAAGATTGTGAGGAAACATGAGTGAATATAGAGAGGCCGCGCTATCTTTCGAGGCGGTCAAGATTGGCATGACACAGAACAAGGACGGAATAATTTTGCGTCTTGCTGTGCATCCACAGGAATGTCCATCAAAGTTACACACTGACTTTGTTGGTCAGAGATATGGTGTGGCGCTGGTTGCATTGGCAGATGACGAAACGCCAAAGCACGGGCCGGAACTAGAAGAGATAAAAAAGCTGAAGGCTAGTGCTGGGCTTCTGTGCAGGGACACAGACTTCCAAGCCTTTCTTGGGACAGACACAGAAGAGGGCGCGACCCAAATAGTTAGAAGCAAGCTAGGCGTGAGGTCACGAAGTGAGTTTGATAACAATGCTGACGCAAGAATGAAGTTTCTACAACTTAGAGAGGACTTTCAAACATGGCTAAAAACGAAGTAATGAGTGAAGAAAATCAATTTATGACTCTGATAGAGGTGACCAAACTTTTAGGCGTTCATCGAAACACTGTTTACAATCTAATGAATACTGACGAAACATTTCCAAAACCATACGCCCTGTCTGCTTTGATGGGAAAGCGCGGCAGAAAAAATTACAGGTTTGATAGAGGGGAGTTGTTGGAATGGGTAAAAACAAAAAGAGTGACATAATAGACATCATCGAAAGCAGGTTCGATGTAACCCTGCACAATATGTCCAGAAAGTATAGCGTAGACTATGTGGCTGTAAGGCAGGGCGAGATACTTAGCTTTGTAGAAGTCAGGCAATGCGGTGATTTATTCTCTGCATACATCCCTTTAGATGTGACAAAGAACGCAACGATATTGCAGATGCTTACAGGCAAACCAGTGGTGATGTTCATGCAATGGCCTGACGAAATAACATGGGTAGATTTAACTATGCAGTTTCCATACATAGTCGGAGGTCAAAAGCAGGATGATGCCTTTATGGAAGTAGAGCCGTGCGCTGTCATACCAAAGACAATGTTCAGAAGCATGGATGATATTCAGGTCTAACAATGATTGGCAGGGAGTGCAGAGAGTGCGGGGCGGTCTATAGAGCCAAAAATAAAAGAAGGGTAAATCTCTGCCGCCCTTGCGCTAACAAAGCGCGGAACGACCACAAACACAGGAATTATACAGCGACAAAAAACGCCCAACTAAAGTGGCGATACGGCATAAGCTGGGACGAGTATATGAAAATGATGGAAGAACAAAACCATCAATGTGCGGTCTGCAAAAAGCCAGCAAAGGTAGGTAAGCAAGGCTATCCGGTTCTTGCTGTTGACCACTGTCACGATACTAAAACAGTGCGTGGGCTTCTATGCAACGAATGTAACTGGGCCGTGGGCCTTGTGCTGGACAATCCCAATACAGCAAAAGAATTAGCTGAATATATAAGCAAGCATAAAAAGTTAGAATCTAACTTATCTGTACAACTCTGACACAACCAAGTTCCCACGCTGGGTTGCTTTCTGTAACTGCTCATCTATCCTGTCGAGCAGTTTTTGTTTTGTTGCTTGAGGTATGCGGGGGTTCTTCGCTATCTGGGCTTTGCGCCTAATCAATCTGTTACGCATATTGTTTGTTGATTTCATCCTGCCCAGAAGTTTTAGCTCTTTGGCATAGCGGGAGCGTATCGACTTCACGCGGTTCATATCTTGATTTGCTATGGCGTCTTTCAGGTCTGCTTCGACTGTAAGTATCTGGTCACGCCCTGCTATAAACCGTGCAGTGTCTTCCCGTGAACTAACAGAGCCAATAACTTTGCGAACAAACGGCACCTGTCTTATGCCTTCTTCGCTGAACAACGAAGCTGGGTCATCCACCACGTTAAACGCAAAGCGACCAGACCTTTCAACAAAGCGCCCCACGCCGCCAGTCAGGAAGCCATACCAATACTCCATTACATCAGGTGACCAGTCGATAAGCCCCGACCTTGCTGAAGAGCCGCCCGTTGCCGTGTTGAGGAAGTCGGCGGTGTTCTTGAATATTGGTGACGTTGTTGACCAGTACAACTGGCTGTCTGGTTTCTGCAATCCAAAGGGTGACCCCTCTTTGTAAACAGGTTTTTTTGCAAAGTCCTCGTTGTCAAGCAGGGTATCAACAAACGGGTCAAGCACTGTGGGGAATACAAAGTTTCCTAGGCTTTCGGTGCCGCCAATCGGATTGACTGCATCTACAAATGTACCAAAGAATGAATTAATAAATTCGCCGTTTGTATATGCACCTCGACCTCTTCGAGATAGGCTACGGCCCATGTTCACAGCAAAGTTTAGTCCGTATGGCATTGGTATGGCGAGATACTCTCTGCCGCCCAAGCCCGACAAGGTAATGATTACGTTATGCTCCAGAACATAATCTGGTATTTTGTCGTAAATTCTTTGCTGGTCTTCGTCTTCCCCAGAGAAAAGCGCGTTCAACTGGTCTATCAGGAACCCGGCGGCTACAGCACTGAGCCATATTTTCTGAACTTTTTTGCTTCTTACTGCGGCAGACATCAGCGCAAAGCTACCTTGTATAGATGCGTTGTAGAATAGGTAGAGCGAGTTCATCAGGATTTTCATATCCCCGCCCTTAGAGAAGTTTACCGTGACGTTCCTTGCGGCTGACCCAGCCCTTGCGCGAGTAAAGCCACGCTCCCTTAATGTTTTGTAGGTCGAAACACGGATGGCATTTTCGATTACGCTGTTATAGTTTTCGACAAACTGAGCGAGCGGTGTCTCTGTTAGTTTATCAACCCCCTTTTTAAATTGGCTTACAAGTTTGGGGTCATTGGCATCGCCAAGTATGGCGTCCATCTTGCCGATTTGTTGCTCCAAACTATCAACCATGTTGAGTGCGCTTTGCCCACCGTCCTGAAGAAACTCTTTATATATCTGCGACAGTTCGTTTGTTTCATTGCTTCTTATGATGCCAGACAGATTTTTCAGTGTGGAAGGCAAACCCTTTGCCACATCCTTGGCTATGTCATCTAGCTCTGTTGCCTTAACATTCGTAAGACCAGTTGCAATATCGCGGATAAAGTTGGTGATAAAGAACTCAGGGTTGTAGCTAGTATTAATGCTGGACAGGAACCTGTTGACAGTTGTCATACCTCTAACAAGTCTGCTTGTGTTGTCTGGCCCCAGACCTGTTGCACCCTTAAGGGCTTTTGCAATGCGGGCATCGGTAAGCGTAATGGCAACCTCTTCCCCGTTGAACTTCACGCTTATGGTGTTGGGGTCATCCCTATCAACAAAGTTTATTTTTTTCACATAGCCTTTTTTGCTTAGTATTCTTTTGCTTTTTGTTCTTTGGCCGACCTCTGCAACGCCCTGCACGATGTCTCTGTATTCCTGCACACGCTCAACATTTATGATTTCTCCATCTTCAATGATGCTGTCCAAGCGAGACAAGAGGGCTGTCTTTTCTGCCTCTGGTATTCTGTTATTGTTTTGTATTTCTAAAGCAAGCTCGTCCCTCGTTTTCTCTATGGCAACAAGTCTTTCATTTTCGTCAAAGCCCACCCGCGTAGTGCTTATTTCTTCTGTGTCATCTATCAGTTTAAAAAACGCCTGACCAACTAGGTTTCTTTGCCCACGGTCAATCGCTCTTTGGTGCTGATTAAACAGAGACACCAGTATATCTGTCGGATAGTCCCCGCGCCCCAAGGCCGCAATGTATTCCTGACCTTTGGCACCATACTTGTCCCTGTTTCTTTTTAGTATCAGTTCCGCTTCTGCGTCTGATTGCTCTGGGTCTACTTCCAAGAAACCTTTTAGCGGCACATAGTTTTGGTATTGCGGATAGGGAACTCTATTTTGTGTGCCTACATATGTAACCTCTGCCTGTCTATCTGGCTCAAGACCAGTAACAATATTCATTTCGGTTGTGGCTTTTACGAGGTCTTGTACATCATTTGACAGAGACTCCAATGCCCTTTGCGCGGGTGGGAAAGAAGCTATGGTTGCCAGTATTTCATCTGCCTCTATGTCCGTCATGCCAGAGCCAGCGGTGTTTGATGGGTCTATCTGACGTATATATTCGTTTCTTTCTTTTGCGTGCTTGGCAAAAAGATAGGCTTCAGCCAGTGCTTTCTTTGGGTTTTGACCTATCGCCATCATGCTGGCAAAGAACCCCTTGCCATCAACCCCCCGTATCGCAGTCAGGGCAGAGTTTAGCTGTGCATTAACAGGCAGTCCCTTGATTTTTTTTGCTATCGGTTGCTCGAATATTTCGTTTGCTCTTCTGAGCATGTACCCTGTCTTGTTGTGGAACTCTTCCTCAACCAAGTAGGCGTCCATAACATCCGCGACTTCAAAGCCAGCCTTTCTTATTTCATCTAGGAATTGTCCTACGGGCAGGAATGAGTCTTGCAGTTTGGTAACCAGAGCGTCCGTGGTTTCTTTTGCGTTTATTTCTCCAAACAATCCAGTGGCATTGATGGCTTTTATAGGAACCTCAAGAACCTTAGCCAAGAACTCTGCGCTCTTGCCATACAGGTGAACGCCTCTTGCGTTATCTATTTGTGTTGTGGCATTTGGGTTCACGCCCACTGTCGGATGTGTCGGAACCACACTAAATTTTTTCTTGGGGTTCTCTCTATTTTCTGTGCGTTTATTACCACGCGCCACTTCTTCAATTTTAAATTGGTTTTCTAGGGTTCTAAGCTGTTGCTGATATTTTTGTGACTCTCTAATTTCTCCTGTCCGTCTGTCTTTTCTCGGAGCCATAGTTTTAAAGGCATCGCCCTCTGGCATCTTATGGGCAGTTAGAGGTATCAGAATTGAAGCATCACGGGGGTCAAAATCTGGGCCAAGCGCTTCTATTAAGGTGGGATTCTCTAACCTGCTTTTAAGCTCTGATACCGTTTGCTTCTGGCTTTCTATGTTGAATGTCTGGTTCCGCAACGTCAGTAGTCCTGTTGACCTATCGCGCTTAACTCCTTCCATAGGCTCGTCTGAATAAAAGGCACTTATCAGCGCCTCTTTTGTTTTAAGTGTCTTCTCAAGCGCTTCTCTTGTCGGGGTGGCATTTAAAATTTGTAGCACTTCGTTTGGTCTACTTATAAACGCACGACCAAGGATGAGCCTCATAACTTGCTGGCGTTTGTTGCCCTTGTAATCCTTGCCCATTTTATTATCTTCGCCAAACCAAAGAAGATGAATTTGACCAGACTCAACAGGATATCTTGCGCCATATGGAAACGGCACTTCAATCATGTAGATGCCGCCCTCTTTTCTTACTTTATTTTCATTTAAAAATCTGACCTGTCGGCCTTTTGGCCCTTCAGTTATGAAAGGTATTTTCTTTGGCGTGCCAAATTGTTTTGTTTCTAGCCGCTCAAACAAGGCTTCTAGCCCGTTCAAAACGCCGTCATCGCCATCACCAAAGGCATCAAAAGCACCCGTATGCCTCTTGTTCTCACCGCTTATATGCTCTAACCCATGAACCCTTTCAGTATAAACTCTTCTTCCTGTTCGCGGGTCTGTTGTAAACTCGTCCTCTTGCCTGTCTGTGTGTCTACCACGGGTCATAATCACCCGTTTCGTATCACCAATCAGACTCCTAAACGTGCCAAATATAGGGTCGCCAGAACTGTTTGGAATTGATTCAAAGGTTCTATTTGATACAGGGCCGGGCCTTATGCTGTATCTTGTTCCATCTTCCCCGCGTGTACGCGCCGCCTCTCGCGCCAACAATGTGTCAGAAATCTCTTCTTCGCTAAGGCCAAGGTCACTGCCTATGTCTTTTGTTGTTCGGCCTTCTTGGTAGATTGAATTAAGTTCTTGATTGACTGTCCATCCATGATTGGTTGAGTAGATTTGCTCGACCGCCGCGACCCGCTCTTGGATTTTAGAGATGAAAAGGAGACTCTCTCCGAGAACATCGGGTCGTCCTTGTCTAATATATTCAATGTATCCTTCGCCATTTAAATTCTCCGTCCAGTCATTATCAATATATCCTGTTTCTGCATAAAATGAAAATTCTCGTGCATCTTCTTCTTTTATGCCCAAGCGTTTAATAGCTTCGCCCTTTGCCTTTATTGCTTTCTCTCTGAAAATTTTGTTTTCTTCTGCTAGTCGTTCTTTATCCAAAACTTTTTTAAGTTTTTTAGGCTCTAAGATTCCCTTACTATACATATAAGGCCAGTGGATAACCCTTAGTCCCTGCCTTGTGGCAACTCCGCCGAAGTCGTCATGACCAAACTCTTTAAACATTTCTTCTGCAAAAATGCTTTGTTCTCTAAAAGTTAGAGGTCTACCAAGTCTAATCTCTATGCCGTTGTGTTCTGCTGTATTCTTTTTAAAGAACGGCCTGTGCCACCCCACTGCATCCTGTTTTAGCAAAAGGCCTACAGTTGCCGCATATGCGTCTAGGTTGTTTACTGTGTTGTCATCAAGGGCGTATTGCCTGTCATATGTTTGCTGGGCTTCTTCTGTGGTTCTTGTTGGTGACGCAATTTCTACCTGAGTTCCGGGCGATACCGCGCCCTCATAGTATCCCGGCGCTTCAAACAGGTCTGGGCTTATTATGTTGTAAAATAGAGCCACTTCATCTGCGCCAGCTTCATTCAAAAATGCCTCGCTCATATCTACATGGAATTTAGCAAGCAAGGCAGGGTCTGCGCTCTCCACCTCTGGCATGTGGTTGCTATCTACACTTGGCCTAGTCTCCAAACTTATCTGCGATAGGTTTTCCCCCAGAGCCTCCACATAATCATCGGCAGGATACCTCTCGACCCCGTCAAATATTTGTTTTTGAACTGGTTTTCCTCTTTCTGGATTCTGTGATTTGTAGGCAACCCATATGGCGGCTTGCACCTCCTCGTTTTCATAACCGAACTCATCTGCCAGTCTTTCTACTTCGGCAGTTATAAATTCAATCTGTGCTTTTGTTGGTGAGCCTGTCTTTGTGTAGCCAAATGCTCTTTGCATCCACAGGTCAATGGTAACATCGGTTGTGTCCCCGTAGTTTTCAGGGTCGATATACTTCATAAGATTTTTGTAGAAGGGGTTTATCTTCAATCCCCTTGGCTCGCCGCCATCCAGTATCTCTTGCAAGTCGTCTGCCTTGGCGAGCTTTATGTCACGCATGGGCTGGCCTGACTTATGTTGGTAGTAGGCCTTCACCGCAACCATCATATTTTCAACAACCTTGGTTTGCTGAGATGTCTTGGCTATAAGGCCAGCCAGCTTGCGGGCTTCTTCTATGTCGCCGCCTGCTATCTTTAATATTGATGCGGCACTGTTCCTGTACCAGAACCTATTGTTCTCGCCGTCTTTGAGCAAGCCAAGCAGATTGTTTCGCAACACGCCGTGCTGTTCTACGTTTTCTATGTGTGGAACTTTAGGCAGGTAGGAGTATCTTACCTCATCGTCAGGGGCTAGAACGCCTGAGCTTTCCATAGCCTCTTCATCGAATGGTATCTTGACCTCACCACCTGCATACACTGCATTAACAATACGGGCCTTCTTGTCTTGAAGCTGTGCCTCTTCGCTTCTTGCGTCCCTCTTGCGTACGTTTTGAGAAAAGACCACAGCCTCATGCTCTGATTTCTCAAAATACTCCATGTCCTTTTGGCCCAGAATTGCATCCATGTGGAATAAGATATTTGGGTTTTCTACCAAATATTTTTCCATCAACCTTGGGGCCGTCTTATCTACCCAAGGCAGGTAGTTATCAAGGTATTCGGGGTCTAATAGCAGGGAGGGGTCTGTCGTAAACGACATGGCTTCCCCCTCTCGCAACTCACCTATGCGATAGAGAACTGTATAGCCATCTCTAACGCCCTTCTGTTTGCCTCTTTCTTCTAATTGCTTTTGTGTGATTTCATAAAGCTCTGCCCTAATGTTTCTTAGGTCTGCTCCGGTAAGGGCTTGCTGTTCAAAATATAGGTCGCCTTCGGTGGTAAATCTTAATGACTCTCTGGGTATTCTTCTGTCCTGCAAGCTAAGAAGAAACGCCATATTATCAAGCGTGTATTCATATACTTGAAGACTGTCGTCACCGACTGCTTCTACATAAGCATCTACAGCATCTTTGTTTCGATTAAGAAATAGACTAGAGGTTCTCCTAAATGCGTCTGTATCGCCGGGGTCAAATATAG
>CETN01078339.1_pt1 | contig 10650 bp, 19 predicted proteins | sample 531301 | NCBI WGS metagenome assembly CETN01 (sample SAMEA2622656, study PRJEB7988) | marine metagenome | isolation source: saline water (ENVO:00002010), including
GCAAATGGTCATGGTAACTTTTACTATTCTGTTCCATCTGGCTACCTAGCATTAAACTCAGATAATCTACCAGAACCATCTATCTCACCAAAAAATGATGACCTTCCAGAAGATTACTTTGAAGCAAATCTTTGGTCAGGAAATGGTTCAAGTCAAAGTATATCTAGTTATGAATTTTCACCAGATTGGGTTTGGATAAAAGAGCGAACTAGTACATCAAGTCATTATGTCGTGGATACAGTCAGAGGGGCAGATTTATTTATACAAACCAACTCTACTGTTGCAGATACTACTAATACAGATAATCTACAAAGTTTTGATAGCGATGGTTTTAGTCTTGGAGATGGTGGCACAACAAATCAAAGTGGTCAAGATTATGTCGGTTGGGCTTGGATTGCAGGAGGCACTCCAACCGCAACAAATAGTGCAGGAGCAGGAAATGCACCTACATCAGGTTCTGTTATGATTAATGGTAGTGCTTCTACAGCTAGTTTAGCAGGAACAATACCAGCTACAAAATTATCAGCTAACACAAAAGCAGGATTTAGCATTGTAGGTTACACTGGCACTGGTTCAGCAGGAGCTACTGTAGCTCACGGATTATCAAGCGCACCTGATTGGATAATTGTAAAAAACAGAGATACTTCGACAAATGCTAATTGGTCTGTTTTTCATTCGGGTGTAGACGCTTCCGCACCTGAAGATTTTGTAATGTTATTAAATCTCACTAATGGAAGAACAGATACAAATCTTCAATGGAATGATACTGCGCCATCAGCAACGGTGGTTACTTTAGGCTCAGAAAATGACGTTAATAATAATGGGGATAAGCATATAATGTACTGCTTTCACTCAGTCAGAGGCTACAGCAAGTTTGGTAGATATGAAGGAAACGGAAATGTAGATGGTGTGTATGTGCATTTAGGTTTTCGTCCTGCTTTTCTTATAGTTAAACAATTTGATGCTAGTAACAGATGGGTTATGTTTGATAATAAAAGAGGTTCTTCAAATGAGGCTGATACAACTGTTACCAATAATAACCCTCTTGAAGAAAAATTGGAACTAAATCCAAATGATGATACCGACGAGGGTACAAGTGGCACAGATTGTTTTGATTTTTATTCAAATGGATTTAAATTAAGAAGAAGTGGTGATGTATTTAATGGTTCTGGACATGACTACATTTACATGGCATTTGCTGAGATGCCCTTTAAATATGCGAATGCGAGGTGATTATGTGGAAATATGGATCAAGAATAATAAAAGAAGGTAGACCGTGGATAGATGATGACGGAGTAAAACATCCTCGAATGTGGCGAAGATGGACAGATGAAGAAATAAAAGAACGTGGTTTAGTGTGGCATGAGCCAGTGATACAAGAACCAAAGAAAGAGGATGGAGATTGATATGTCAGGCTTATCTATAGTCACACCACCATCTATTGAACCTTTAACGAGTGCAGAAACGATAAATTTTTTGCGCATCGACTCAGGTGTAGATAATATGTTAGTAGAGTCATTGATTACCACATCAAGAAATTGGGTTGAAAATTATACAAATCGTACCCTCATAAATACCACTTATAAGCTATCTTTAGACAACGTGAATGAATTTGATGTTCCTGTTCGTGAAGGTTTTTACACAGGTCCTTTCAAATCGATGTATACTGATTATATTGCTTTGCCAAAATCTCCTGTTTCCAGTGTAACCCATGTTAAATATTTCAACGATAGTGATGTAGAAAGCACTTGGGCAACATCAAACTATTATGTTGATACAGCTAGAATACCATCTAGAATTGTTTTGAGAGATGGCGGTTCATTCCCAACAGATTTGAGAAATGCGAATGGCATAGAAGTAACTTATGTTGCAGGATATGGAGCGAATAGAGCAGATGTTCCAGAAGCCATTCGAACCGCCATGTTGCAATATGTTTCGCATTTATATGAACACCGTGGTGATGATGAAGGAAGAGCATTGAACCCACCTGTTTTGATAAAAACTCTTTTGCAACCTTATATTGTTATGGCTTATGGCACTTCAGCTTTTCAAGGTGGCTATTGATGGCAGTAGGAAAAATGCAACATAGACTTGCTTTGCAATCACCATCTCGCACTACTGATGGTGGTGGATCAGGCAGAACAACTTTTTCAACGATTGCAACTGTTTGGGGTAGAATAGAAGCAAAAGGAGGAGCAGAGCGTTTTTTTGGTGACCAGAATGAAGGTAGAACCACTCATACTATTACTATTAGATTTAGAAGAAATATAACAATCAAAAATAGAATAGTTTATCAGTTCACATCTGATAATGTTTTATATACAAGAACATTTAACATCAAAAGAGTTGAGAACAAAAATGAAAGGGACAAATATTTAGAATTATTTTGTGAGGAGGGAGTGGCAACTTAATGGCAAGAGTAGCTGTAAAAGTAACATCAAGACCAAGATACAATATGACGGCATCTCAGGCTATGATGAATGTTCGAAAAAATGTTGCAAAAGCAGGGTTGTTAGTTCAGAACACAGCTAAGACAAATATTCAACAAGGTCAGCCCAGAAGTGGCAGACTCAGAAAAGATGGAACAAGGTCATCGGCTGTAGATGAATTTCCAAAATCAGATACTGGTAATCTTGCGAATAATATATTTTTGAATTTTGATGCTGATGGGTTAGGAGTAGCAGTTGAAAGTAGGATGGAATATTCAGCTTGGCTTGAGTTCGGAACAGAAAAAATGGGAAAACGACCTTTTTTGTTTCCATCTTTGAGAATGAATAGAGATAAAATAAACGCTTTATTGAGAAGCGTGCTTTAAAGGTGATTTAATGGCGATACACAGTTGGGAATTACAAAAGACAATATTTTCCACGCTAAATTCAGCAAATCTGACGGATGAGGCTGGTACAGCAATTAAAGGTGTTTTTGATGATGTGCCAGAATCGACAGAGTACCCTTATGTTCGAATTGGTGAAGACTCAGTGAACAATATATCAACAAAAGCCAAAGATATCAACGAACATTCACTATCGATTGATATTTGGTCGCAATATAGAGGTATGCGTGATATAAAGGTCATAATGGCGCAGATACATGATGCCTTAGATGATATTGCGTTTTCAGTAACAGGTGCTTTGGGGATAAATTTAAAATTTGAATTTCAAACAACTGTTGTTGAGCCAGATGGAATTACAAGGCATGGTATAATGCGTTTTAGAGCAGTCGTAAGTGATACTTAAAGGAGGTAGAAATGGCGGCACAAAAAGGAAGTGCATTTTTATTAAAAGAAAATAGCACAGGCTCACCTGCAACAGTGGGTGGTTTGAGGTCAACAAGTATGACAATCAATAACGAAATGGTTGATATTACAAGCAAAGACTCAAATCCATTCATAAGCGGTGCAAAAAATAAGGCAAGAGATTTGCTTGAAGGAGCAGGTGTATCAAGCATGACTATCACAGCTAGTGGTGTTTTTACAGATTCATCTACAGAAAATTTGGTTAGAGGTTTTGCTTTGGATCAGCAGATAAAAGCTTATGTTTTGGTATTTCCAGATGGTTCTACTCTAGCAGGAAATTTTCTTGTCACAAGCTATGAGCGTGGAGGTGAATTCAATGGTGAAGAAACATATTCATTAACACTAGAATCACATAATGCACTAACATATACAAATAACTAAAGGCAAAAAAATGGCTTGGCTTAACGCAGATATCAAGATTGCAGGGGCAATGGATAAATGTTCTATCAACAAGAATGAAGTTGATTCCAGATTAGAAATACCTTTCAAAAAAGAATATCTGGAGGTAGAAAGTCTGGAACTGGATGGAAGCACTATTGCTGTAAAAAGTATCACAAACGTGGGCGGTAGGGACGAAATCTTACTCATGGAGATAGAAAATGATAAACCCAAAAAGAGGGGAAATAAAGATAAATCTAGCTGATCAAACTTTCACAGGTAAAATCACGCTTGATGTTGCTCAGAGAATAGAAATGGGCTTGGATATGGGGGTTATAGAAATAGCTCAGCATATTCAATCAGGCAAGTTAAAGATTAGTGAAGCGACATTTATTATACACCCTGTTGTCAAAGCAGGAGGCAACGATATAAGTGAAAAAGAAATAGGACAGCTTTGTTGGCAAACTGGTCTAGCTAAATCACTTTCGATTGTTGCTGAAATAGTTGCTTTGATTTTGGATCCAAATGGAGACAGTGAGGGAAACGTAGAGGTGGCGGCTCAAACCAGTTGAGTGCATTGCCTTGGAATGAATGGATGGAAATAGCTTTGGGAAAAATACGTTTGGATCCAGATGTATTCTGGAATATGAGTTTTTCAGAGTTTTATGCCACTCTTGTAGGGTTCCAAGAGTTTCATAGTGGTTCACAGCCGTCACCACTAAGTAGGTCTGAAATGGAAGATTTGATGGAGAGGTTCCCAGACTAAATGGCAACAACAGTAGATACATTAATGGTGCGAATAGAAGCTGATATGTCTCAGCTTAGAAGACAGTTGCAGGCTACTCAAAGAACAACAGCTGTAGGTGCAACTAAAATTAAATCATCTATGGAGATTGCGTCCAGAGGAGTAGGTAATCTTAGAAAAGCATTTTTTGGTTTAGGCACTGTTATCGCAACACTTGGTTTTGGTGCTTTAGGATTTTCTGTTGTTCGAGCAAGTGCAGAAATGGAAGACTTGCAAGCATCATTAAATTCTGTTTTCCAAACAGCAGAAGGTGGTCAAGCGGCATTCGATTTTATTCAGACTTTTGCTCAAAGAACACCATTCGATATACAGACGTTATCAAGGGCATTTATTCAGTTGGGTGGTGCAGGAATCGCTCCTACTGAAAAACTTTTGACTACATTCGGAGATGCCGCATCCGTCACAACAGACAAAGTGAGAACTTTCGAAGCTCTCGTGAAAGTGTTTCAAAGGTCAGTTGGTGGCGGTTTGGGTTTAGAAGAACTCAATATTATAAATGAAGCAGGTATCCCTGTTCTGAAAATACTTCAAGATGAACTTAATCTAGCTCGTCATGAGATAGCTGATTTTGGTCAGTCTGCTGAAGGTGCCGCAAAAATAATGGAGACATTGAACAAAGGACTCGATGCTCGATTTGCAGGTGCTATGGCTGAAGCTTCAAACAATTTGTCTGTTCGACTTTCAAATCTAGGCATAGCGGCTAATAATACTTTGCTTGAAATAGGCAAAGGAGGTTTGAATGATGCAATAAAATTAACAACAGACAACATAACCACAGGCATTACAAAAACAAATAATTTTGCCAGAGTTTTAGGAAGTGTTTTAGGCAGAGCAATTGTTTTCGTAAATGAACATTTTGATAAATTGATAAAATTTTCTGTAGGCTTTGCAGGGTTTGTCTTAGGCAGAAGTGCTTTGGCGGCAGGCATAGGAGTTTTTCAATTAGGAAAAGCACTTGCTTTAGCAGGTAAGTCAGCGATGGTGGCTTCAATAACTTTTTTGTTCACCAAAAGAGCAATTTTTGGGTTAGCAAGTGCGTTAACTATTTTTACAACTTTCCAAACACAACTTAGAGACTTGTTTGAAGAATTGCGATTGCAAATGGAATTATTAGGTTTTAATGATTTTATGGAAAATGCCAAAGATATGTTTGGGAATTTTTTGACATTTGGTGATGAAGCCAAAGCAAGTATTAGTGAGCTTCAAAAGACTATCGCTGATGCGCTTGACTCAAAAGACGCAAGCACTGTAGGAGATGATTTTACAGTTTTAAGACAACAAGCAGATGATTTAGTTAATCCATTGAAGGAAGATATTCGTTTAGTGGAAGCTTTGAATAATGCTTTAGATTCTGATTCTATCAAAAATAGTGCTGAAGATACAGCGTTATTCAAAGATGCCATAGAAATATTAAATGAAAAAATACATGGCACACCTCCCATGATTCAAGCTGTGCAAAGTGCCATCGAAAATTTTAGTAGTGGTGTTTCTGATGCTTTAGCAGATATGGTAGTCAACGCAGAATTTTCGTTAGAAAGTTTGACCAATGTTTTCAAGCAAATACAGAAACAAATAGTTTCAGCGGCATTACAATTTTCTGTTATAAACCCTTTGATAAATAGATTGATGAATCCAACTGCACCATTATCGATTGCCACTACTGGCGGTGGTGCTACTGTTGCTAATGCTATTATGAGTTTTGGTAAAGCAGGGGGAGGAAAAATCAATGCTCCAACAATAGTTGGTGAAAGAGGACCTGAGCTTTTTATGCCAAACACTGGAACCTTGAAAAATGCTTCTGACACACGATCAATGATGCGTGGTTCACCTGTCATAGTGAATCAAAATTTAAACATCGAAACAGGAGTTGCTCAGACTGTACGTGCTGAAATACTAACCCTGATGCCAGTCATTCAAAATAGCACTTTAGATGCAGTTCAAAATGCAAGACAAAGAGGAGGAGCTTTTGCGGCTTCATTTGGTGCTTAGATGACTGCTCCTACCTATCCATTAACAATGCCAACATCTCCAAATTTTACTAATACTGAATGGCGATTAAATAGAAAAATTGCTGTAACAGAATCGCAATTTACTGGGGCTCAACAAGTATTTGAGTATGATTATGCTCTTTGGTCAGCAGTTTTATCTTTACCTGCCATGTTAAGAGAACAGGCAAGAGAGTGGGAAGCTTTTTTTATGAGTTTGCATGGTAGCAAAGGAACTTTCCTTTTAGGTGACCCAGATGCTACCTCTCCACAAGGTGCGGCAACAGGAACAATCACCCTCAACTCAGCTGTTGCTGTTGGAGATTTCACAGTTGCTTTGGCCACCAGTCTGAACAGCACAAGTAATGTTTTTAGAACTGGAGATTATATTCAACTTGGTTCAGCAGGTACATCAAAACTTTATATGGTCACAGCTGATGCAAACAGTAACAGCTCTGGTGTTGTAACTGTCACCATCGAACCATCGATAAAAGCTGTCGTAGGTACAGGTCAACAGATAACGTATAATTCTCCGAAAGGATTGTTTCGCATGGAATCAAATGATTTAGGTTGGAATGCTAACAACATCAGCGTTTATGGGATTAGTTTTAGTTGTATTGAGGCTCAATAATGGAACAGATGATAATTAATATAGTAGGAGCTGTTCTTGTTGGTTCATTGGGGTTTATTATTAAAACTCTATGGGATGGACAACAAAAAATAAAGCAAGATATGACATCATTAGAGAGATATTTGCCTGAGACTTATATCAGGAGGGATGATTACAAAGATGATATAGCAGATATAAAAAATATGCTGAATGCTATTTTCGAAAAGCTAGATCAAAAGGTGGATAAATTATGAATAAAAATAGATTTATAAAACAGATAAGATTTCATGAGGGTGTTCATAAAAAAGTTTATTTGGACACGCTTGGAATTGAAACAATTGGTGTTGGTAGAAATTTGAAAGACAGAGGTTTGTCTGATGAAGAAGTAGACTATTTGCTTTCAAATGATATTGATATTGTTGAAACAGAATTAGACAAAGAGTTGCCTTGGTGGAGAGATTTAGATGAAGTTAGGGCAAGATGTCTTGCGGATTTAGTTTTCAATATGGGCATGCCAAGATTACACGGATTCGTGAAAGCACTTGATGCCTTGAAGCGTAGAGACTACCAAACAAGTGCAGATGAGTTTGTTGATAGCCGTTGGTATAAACAGGTTGGTTTGCGTGGGGTGAGAATTGTTGAGATGATTCGAACTGGCACAGATTCGGATGATTTTTGATGTTATCTGCACTCATAGGACCTGCTACTCAGATTTTAGATAAATTCATCGAGGACAAAGACCAAAAAGCTAAACTTGCTCATGAGATTGCGACAATGGCTGAGCGTCATGTACAAGAAATAGCGATTCAGCAAATAGAAGTTTTGAAGGCTGATGCAAAAGGTAACTGGTTTCAATCTTCATGGAGACCATTGATTGGTTGGATTTGCGGAGTTTCTTTAATGGTGAATTACTTAGTCAGCCCAATATGTGCAGGTTTTGGCATCAATATTCCTCAAGCGGATATGAGTGTCATGATGCCATTGCTTTTTGGTATGTTAGGTTTGGCAGGCATGAGGAGCTATGATAAGCAAAGAAAAACAGATACGAAATAGATTGGATGAGAAAATTCCACTATCTCGTGTTCAAAAACGTAGATTGGGTGGAATTATCGCTGTTTTAAGCGGCAGAGAGCCTGTTGAAGAAGTGTCCGAAGACCTTTTATCACGAGGGTTTATAAAACCTGCTCCTCAGTCTTATATCGTGACTAATGATGGTTTGCGAGAAAAAGACAGACTTTCAACACTTGCAGGCATATATGTGCAAAAATCAGAAAGTGACTGACCTTGTATTTGCGCTTTGACTGCGCCAAGCTTCTATTTTTGTTTCATGATGGACACGGGTAAATCGTATCTGTTCATCTTCCTTTATTGCTAAACGTAAAGCTTCCAGATGTTTCAAATATCGTGGATCAGATAATGCTTCACGCTCTTGAGCAGATACTGTTTTATCAAGATGTTCTTTCATCAACAAAGCTTTTAATGATTTTGTAAACTCTTGTAGATAACCTCTTTCAGCTCTGGCTTTTGCGGCTTTTTCAGCAGATGTTAATAAATAATCAACTGATTCATCTATCTCGTCATCTGATATCATTTTAGTTCCTTTCAAAATATGGGGATGTCAGCCAAACAATCTCTGCCACTTTTTTGCCATAATTTTCATCATCCATAGCAAGTCTAAAAAATTCTAATTCATTTCCACGATTATGTAATGCTTGATGATGAGCAAAACATAAAGGTATGACATTTTTATCTGATGCTTTCATTGCCATTCCTCTTGATCCGTTCCAAGGTTTTAGTAAATGGTGTGCTTGAATTTCCCCCATACAACTTGGTCTTAAGGCATCAGCCACTTTTGCATTTCTCAAACAGCAACCCAAATCATGCACCCATGCTAAATGTGCTTTATTTTTATATAGTTTTGTCATTTGTAAAATATGTGTGTTGATATTTGTCTGTAAAATTTTTTTTGTTTTGCCCAAAACGGCTCAACATAGTCAGCATGATAAAATGTAGAGCCATCTGTAGGGTCATAAATATTATTATGATAAACACCCCAAGCTATCATTCTTGCAATCTCGAATGCCTCATCATTTTTGGGGGTATCAGATTTTCCATCACAATAAAAACTAAATTGACACTTATGTTTAATAGGCAAGTCAGGATTCCAAGAATATGTTTTGCTTTGTGTCACAACACTACAAGGGTCATCAGGAAAATCTTCACTTTCAACCCTATTCATTATGACTTGAGCAACAGCGATTTGACCAAGTAATGGTTCACTTCTGGCTTCAAAATAAACCGCTGTTGCAATACACATTAAAAATGCTTCTACCATGGCGATATTCCAATCATTTGTCCAAAGGTCATACAACTGTGTTCATATGTCCATAAATCTTTGTTCCAAGTTTCACAACCAAGCAACCAATTAATTACTGTCCATTCAAACAAAACAAGAAATGATGTCATTATCATTATGACAAAAAATATGTTCAAAAATTTATTCATATCATATTCTCCATTTACTGATTAGTGGTTTCATGATAATTTAAAAAAGCGATTGATCGCAGTCAAAATTTTCTCCCAATTTACTTAGAGGGAATGTTCCCTCTAAGTCTTTTTGGAATAAAGTCTCAAAAGATAAATCATAAGTTCTTGTGTATCTACTTGAACAGGCTCATCAACAAAGTCCCAAAGTTCAACAGTTTCACCTTTTACACCCATTGTACCATATCCTTGAACAATAGATATTCTACCACCATCAGGTGTTTGAAGCATAATCTGATTATGTGGATTGTCTTCTCTCATTTTATCCATAATCACTTTCTCATGCTCGTAAATGATTTCATTTAAAGCATCTTTTCTCGTATAAGAATAACCTTTTTTCTCATCTCCAAGTTCTTTATAACACAAACTCCAACCCCAATCTCCTGTGTATGATGTTGTTTTGTATATGTTACCAATTTTTTTATCTTGATGAAAAACTTCCCATTCGGAAACACCTGACCAAGAACACATGTCCCGTTCCGCTTCTGTTTCATAACCTTGCGTTGGTCTTTTCATTAAATAAGTCATTTTATTCTCCCTCATGTGAGGTGGCTTAAGCCACCTCTGCCTCTTGATAATGTTCTTTGAAATCAATGTATTTGCTTTGCTCACCTAGAACATACCCTTGCCATTTGCCCTCAAGATACTTGCCTGTTTTTGATGTTTTCCAAAAACCATTATTTTTGACAAATCTGTTTGCAGTCCAAGATTTTAATTTTTTTGAATATGTCAAAATCCAAGGTGTCTCCCAAGAATCAAGCAATCCAGTTTCAACCAAATCTGTATCATCTTCAATGAGTTCAAAATGATTGATGTATCTTCTGGTGAAAAACTCATCACCTCTTATCTCATCATCTTCAATGTCTTTGCCTGATTCAAGCAAATGTGAAAGAAATGGTATTCCATACCGCTGAATGGTTTGGCGTTGATTGAATGAGATGTTCTCAACAACAAAACTTGTGCCACCTTTATTTCTCCAACGATTTCCATCTGACTCTTGGTATTGAACTGATATAAATAATTTCATTTTATT
>CETN01021482.1_pt1 | contig 10637 bp, 11 predicted proteins | sample 531301 | NCBI WGS metagenome assembly CETN01 (sample SAMEA2622656, study PRJEB7988) | marine metagenome | isolation source: saline water (ENVO:00002010), including
ACCCTCCTTGGGTACGTGCGCCGTGTCAACCGCGCCCATGACACACCGGTCCCGCTGGTGGACGGGCTGTCTGAGCAGCTGGCCACGCTGCTAGGGGACCAGAGCGCGCGTACCACAGTGGACCTGTATGGCATGGCAGGAGGGCGCCCTATGCCCTCCACCCTCATCAGCGCAGCACGCGAGGCCTACAAGTACCGGCTCGGGGCTGGATACGCGGGGCTCCTGATTGGCTACAGCGAGCGGGCGCGGCAGATTTTCCTTGAGGTGGTCAAGCCTGACAGCCTGCACATTGAATACCACAGCCACGACCCGATGGAACCCACCATCATCCGCCATGAGCGACTGCGGCACATGGATGGGCGCACTGAGCTGGCGGTTGATGTGTACGACTTGAGCGACCTGGAGGCGCCCTCCTTCCGCACGGAAATCAACGGAGAGGACGTGACCCAGGAGATGCACGGCCAGACATTTGAGGGCGATGACTACTGGTGGCGCTACTCAGATGGAACGCCTTTCCACCGGCTGGTGGTGGTGGGAGATACTCGTCACCCATACGCGACTGACCCGCTGGTTCAGACTACGCTGAGCGTCTGCACGCTGTACACCCATTGGCTTGCTGGCATCAGGGATGCAGGGCACCCACAACGCAACGTGCGCGGGCTGAGTCTGCTTGGCCTAGACACGGACAGCGCAACAGGTCAGGCAGGTTTCCAGACAGGGCCAGAGACCATCTTGCAGTGGGTTGACGTTGACCCTGAGCGCCCTGGCAGCCACTGGCAGGACAGTCCGGCTGCAGACATGGAGTCCGTTGGTCGTGCCATCCGCGACTATGAGCTGACGGCTATGGCAGGGCTGGGGCTGCCTATCGGGTTTGAGAAAACCGGTGGTGAGCCACTGGCCTATGAGCAGCAGGCACTGAATGCCCTGATTGCCAAGACATACCCAGAGCTGCGCCGCCTTGATTCGGAGGTGCTGCGCAGGGTGGCTGCAATGTCCAACAGGGCAGACTTGGCGGACGGGCTGCTGAACGAAGATCCCTATGGCGTGCTGTTCCGCGGTGAGGTCACCGAGGCGCTTGGCATGGCTGATGAAGAAGAGGAAACCACCGACAATGAGTGACGACCCCAACACGTTGGCCGAGCGCGTACAACGCGCCGTTGCTTCCGCTCTGTCTCGCAATCAGGGCAACGATTACGATGACGAGCCCAGCGGCAGGAGCGTGCCCTATGACCGCTTCCGCTCGGTGGTGGAGCAGCGCAACCAGACAAGGGAAGAGATGGCTGAGCTGGGGCGCCAACTGGAGACTCTGCAGGAAGCCTACGAAAACCAGTTGGACAAGCTGAAGGCGGAAACAGCAGCACAGGTAGCAGGGCTGGCCAAGCAGCATCAGGAGGACCTGCTCCTGAACGAGGCCGGAATCCGTGACAGCTTGGGGCGCTCTGCAGTGCGGCAGGCCTGGGAAGCACAGCCCGAGGAAGCACGGGGCAAGAGCCCTGCGCAGTGGTGGCAGAAGCAACTGCAAGACCTGGGTGCGCACCGCGCTAACCCTGACGAGGCGCCAGCGGTTGAGATTCCGCGCATTCTCAAGGGCTATGTGCCTGAAGCACCACAAGCGCCACAAGCATCCAAGAGCACACCACCACAGGTAGACAGGGGCGCAGCACGCAAAAGCAACACATCCATCAATGACCGCCTGGCTGCCTTGCCTGCAGATGCGTCAATTGCTGATGTGATGAGGGCTGCGCGGGGCACTTGACACAATAGCCCCCGTGATGTACCAGATAGGTACGCGCACGCCGCCGGGCGAAAAACGAGTACCAAGCGCACGCCACGAGTTTTACAATGGCTGCAGGTCCCTGGTACTCCACAAGCGGAATTGGTGACGCCAACAACCCCGCAACTGCCCGCGGCATCATGGCCGCACTCACTGAAGCAAACAAGAACCAAGAAGCAGCTGCTCACCCTGTGATGCAGAACATGCTTGCTAAGGATTCTGGTGTGGGCCAGATGCTTGGTGCTCTTGGCTTCGGTGTTACCTTTGCGGACCTTGGGTCTGGCAAGCTGGCAGCGCGCACTGAAGGTCAGACCATCAACCTGACCAACTTCAGCACCACCAACGTCACTGTCACGCCAAGTCGCAAGAGCTTTGCCCGTCAGGTCTCGGACTACTCCCGTAGCCTCCAGGCTGGCCTGCTCATGGGTGAGATTGGCCCTGACGTGGAAGCCCTGCTTGCCTACGAGGGAACCCGGGTATGGCTCAACAGCCTTGTTGATCAGGTCGCTGCCTTGGCGTCCTCTGCCACCAACACCATTGGTAGCACTGGGGTCCCCCTCACCTGGTCGGCCCTGAATGAGGGAATCCTTGACCTCAAGAACCGTGGCGCAGCTCAGGGGCGTGCGCTCGGTCTCGTGACCGTCAAGGGTGCCAAGGACCTTGCGGATGATGCCCTTAGCTTGGGTGGCGCGGTTGCTATGGCTCCGCAGATTCAGCAGCTTTTGGCCAATGCAAGCGCTGGCGCATACGTCGGAAGCTTCGGCGCAGTCGACGTTTACCTCAACAGCGAGCTTGATACCGACTCGGGCGATGATTTGGGAATGCTGCTCACTGATGGTGCAATCATTAGCAAGCATCAGCAGGTGGCTCTCCCTCGTGAGGCTGATGCGCTCATCAACGCAGGCTTTTACACGATGGAGATGCGACGCGCTGATGGTGGCGTCACCAACATTGAAACTGTGGCCTACAACGGTGTGGCCATCGCTGAGAACGGCCGGATGGCCGCTATCCGCTACGTCTCCTGATGTAGCAAGACCCCTGACGCCTCTTCTGGGGCGTCAGGGGTTTGTTTCTTTCAACTGAAGAGGAGGGCGCATGCCCATCAACCCTGCTGGCGGCCCAACCTTGGCCGGTCCCGCTTTGGCGCGTGGCAACACCATGGCCCGGGCTGTCTTGCAACTGCCAGGCAGCCGTGACGCCTGGACCTACTGCGTGAGTCCGACGCGCCTTCAGTGCATGGACGGCGAAATCCTGCCAGAGCTTGCCAAGGCTTGGCATACGCCTGGGATGAATGGGAACGGGGCAGGAGTTGGACAGGGACAGGGCTTTGTCAGCAACCTGATGGCTGCAGGGTATACGCCCATTCCGCACGACCTTGATTGTGTGGCCTTTGGTGAGTCACGCGCAGGGGCTGCGCTCTCTTCCTATCTGGACCGCCATGAGGGCATGAGTGCAGGGCAGCCGGTGGTGTACCACTCTGACGCCTGGCATCGCCCTAAGCAGCTGGGCCACCTGACCTCCTGGGATTTTGACCGTGGTGGATGGAAGGCCTTTCTGCGTCAGTGCCTCGCTATCGTCAGCCCTGATGGGCTGGTTGACATGCAGGTTCAGATCGCCGTCAACCCTGTCCTGCGACGCATCCGTGCAGCTCAGGACCGGGAGGACGCCAGAGGGCGCCGAATGCTCCTGGCTCTGGTGCATCATCTTCCGCACGAGCACGTACCTTTCGACATTGTGGAAGCAGCAAAGGCGGAGACCACTGCAAAGCCCACACCCAAGAAACGCAAGTAAACGAGCAAGGAGCCCCAATGCCCACTGCCTACAAGAGCAACCGTCCGGTTGGCAACCTCCAGCAGGAGGCCCGAATCCGGGTTGATTTTAGCGAGCTGAAGGCAGCGGCCACGGCTGTCACGCTTGACCTGGTAACGCTGCCCACTGGGGCACAGATTGATGTGTGCTTGGTCAACCTGCTGACCACCTTTGCCGATGCTGGCAGCATCAGCAACGTGGTTGTTGAGGTGGGCACTGCCTCCGACCCCGACGCCTTCATCACGTCCACTGATATCTTTGGACCTGCTGCGGGCTTCTATCGGGCCGATGGTGTCAACCCCAGCGCGTCCGCTGCAGCCGTCAAGGCAAAATTCACCGCGACTGGTGACAACTTTGGCGACGGCTCTACCAGCGGTCTGGACTCGGGTTCTGTTGACTTTATCGTGCGTTACTCAGTTATCAACTGATGGCAATCAGGCAGGCCACTTATGCCTTTGCGCGTCCAGCTCCATACCTGCTGGAACGTGGAGCAACCCAGACCCTGACGGCGCCAATCCGTCACGGGTCAGGTGGTGGTCTGGTTGCGCCTGCCTCTGGCACTGTCACCATCACGCGGCCAGACGGAACCAACTTGGTCGAGGACCAGCCGGTAACCGTCTCCTCTTCGACTGCGCAGTTCACTGTTGCACCGGCTGCGTCTGAGACCCTTGGGGCAGGTTGGACAGTCCTGTGGACGCTCACCTTCTCTGGCGTCGTTTACCCGGTCTACCGGCAGAGCGCGTACCTGGTCAAGTATGTCCCGCCCAATGTCATCAGTGAGCGCGACCTATACGCGCGCGTGCCAGAGCTTCAGCACCGCGTGCCACAGTCTCAGGGCGACACAGACCGCGGGGGCAGCGGAGAGGGCTGGCAGCCCCAGATTGATGAGGCATATTTTGAGCTGCTGCGGCGGCTCATTGATGACGGCAAGAAGCCTTGGTTGGTTCGGGAGGTCACTGGATACCGGGACTTCCTGCTAAACCGCGCCCTGCAGTTGTGCGTCGGGACCATCTCCTTTGGCCCGGATTCGACCTGGGCAGAGCAGAACAAGCGTCTGCATTTTGAGGGTAAAACGGTGGCCGCTCGCATGCGATTCCAGCTAGATGATGAGGACAGCGCTACCCGGCGCGGGGCCTCGCCTGTGCTGCGGGTTGCCGCGGTTGGGCGGCCACTGTGGACCTGAAGAGCACCAGCGCTTATCAGTCAGTGATTGAGTCTGTATATACGGGGCTCCAAGGCATCGACTGCAGCGATTTCAGCTACAGCCAGTCGGACGGCTTCAGGCAAGCGCGCTTCATCGACCCCGAGCGTGCTGGAACCAAGCACCTTGAGTGCTGGTTTGACCTGGGCCCAGCAGCCAACAGCGCGCCCCATCTGGTGCACGATAGCGCGCTGCTCATTGTCCACCGGTTCTCGCCAGACTCGGACAGCCTCGGGCAGGCACGCATCCACGCAGCCACTCGGGCAGCCATGGCCTGGCTTGACGACTACCGCGGGCCCAATGGCGTTCGGTTTCGGTGTGCTTCGTATGATATTGATGCACTCAGCGCGGAATGGCTGACCACAACCGTGACCCTCCAGACCCGCATCCCAAGGGCCTAAGATGAGCACCCTTGCCGCACGCTTGGTCATTCAGGCACTTGCTGACCTTGAGCCTGACGCGCCACACTCGCAAACCATCGGGCACGCTGTTGAGAACGCGCCTGGTGGCCGCGCCTGGCGTCAGGGGACAGCAAGGGGCGAGGTAGACCGGGTTTTCCTAGAGGCCAACACGCTCAGCAGTGGTGACAGCAAAACCTATGACCTCAAGCTTGCTGGTGGCCTCAAAGACGTGCTGGGGCAGACCATCGACGCCGATGAGTTGAAGGGCTTGGCCATCAAGTGCGCCGTTGGGCAGGTCACGGTTGATGGTTCTGCAAGCGGCACCGTGCCCTTCTTCGAGACCAACAACCATGGGGTTGTCCTGTCTGCGGGCCACACCATGGCGGTGGACTTTGGCTCTGTTGGGCTGGACGTGACCACTGCTGCCAACCTGCGCGTCACAGAGACTGCCTCTACCTCTTCCAGCTATACCATCTGGCTCATCGTCGCCCAATAGGGCCAAAGGAGACCCCGTGTCCAATATCCCTGCAAACTTCACTGATGGGACCTTCACCATCACGGACGACAACAGCAACAGCGCAACGCTCGTGATGAGTCAGGGCGATCTGAGCATTGCCAACCTGGTACCTGACGGGCGTGAAGCAATCGTCTCACAGTCCCGTGGTGGCACAGTCGGCATCCGCAAGGGCGCTCGTGCCTACCCCACCATTTCGGTTTCTGCGATTCTTGCTGCCCCGTCTGCTGCCTTCCAGGTGCTGGCCATGGGCAAAACGGCAGGCTTCCAGTCCACAACCTCATTGATCGGTGACTATCCGTGCGTCAACTTCGATTTCTCGTTTGATTTCGGCGCCGAAACCCGCGATATCACCGGAGATGACGCATACATCACCTCCATGGAAATCACTGAAGGGGAGACCTCCACTATCTCCTTCTCTTTCCAGGTTGCCGGACCGGTAAGTGCAGACGGTACGAACCTGATTCCGTCGCTCTGATTCTCGACACGCAACAAGCAAAAGAAGAGGCAACCCCATGACCGAGCCCGTCTCCGTCACGATTGGAAAGGTCACAGCTGAGCTGCAGCCGGTTGGCATCACTGCCGCCGTCTCCTTGGCTGTTGGTCCTGATGACCCCAAAGCAGAGGACCCAGGCTATGTGCTGGCGGTCTCTGCGGCCTGCCTGCGGGCAGCGTGGCCGGAGGATGTGGCCTGGCCTGCTCGCAAGCGGCCGCGCCCCATCAAGCTGGGTCAGGATGCTGCAGAGTATGGGGCCCAGGTGCTAGACGCGTTGTACCCTGAAAGCGGCATGACCTTGGGCGCCCTTGCCCAGGAGCTTGCTAAGGCCAGGGGCTGGGTGGTGCTGTCCGCCATCAGCGAAAGCGAGGTCAGCAGCGTTGCGGATTTCTCCGACGGCCAAGAGGGAACGGGGGACTGATACGGGCCATTCTCGCGCTTTGCCGAGAGTATGGGCAGCCACCATCTTGGTGGGATTCTCTCAGCAGGTCAGAACAGGCAACCCTTTTGGCCGACCAGCGACTAAGGTTCCAGGATGCCCAGAAAGTACACCGACGGTCCCGCAAGCATCACGGCTTTTGATGACGATGTGAGGGCAGCCTTGGACACCCTGGGCAAGGGTCTTCCTGGGCTCATCATCCGTGAGACTGAAAAGGAGTTGTTGCCCATCATGGCGGCAGCAGCTGCCAACTGGCCGGTACGGTACAAGCGAAGTCGCAACAGCCGTGGCAGCTTCCGCTTCTTCTCGGTCATTCAGGGCAACAAACTCCAGATGGGGATTGAAAACACTGCAAAGCAATCCAATGGCAAGGGCTATGCGTGGTTTGTTCGCTACTCCAGGCGCGACCGTGCAAGCCTTGAGCGCGAGCTGAAAACGGTGGAGGGCATTGCCCGCGAGGCCCAAGCCTATGCCAGCGGGATTGAGGCACGCGGGGTCTTTCAGTATCAGTTCGTAACCAAGGCTCGGGAGCTTGCAGAGGAACAACAGCTCCAGCTTCCTCCCCTGGGACGGACTCGCAGCCCACGCGGTCTTATGAATCTGTACAGAGATAAGTTGTTCAGCACGCACGGCAGAGGGGCAGAGCGCCGCGTAATCGCTGGCCGTTCCATCTGGGCTGCTATGGTTCGGAAGCCTGGCCGCAAAGCCTCCACGCGTCTCGTAGACCGCCTGCAAGCAGAGATCACAGCACTGGCAAGGGGTGAGTAATGCCCGGAAAGGCTGACCGCGTATCACTGACCTATGAGGCGGACATTGGGCCGCTTATCAAGAAGCTGAAGGAGGTTGATGACCTAACTGGCGCCGAGGTGCGCAAGGCAGTTGCCACCCTGCGCAAGGCCACCAAGCCACTCAACAAAAATGCAAGCGATGCAAAGCGCGCTGGGCAGATGGCAGCCAAGGGGCTCAAGGACCTGGGTGACACGGCTGGGGATACTGAGTCCTCCTTGCGTGCCATCTCGGGCGTCCTTGGAATGGTCAGCCCTGAAGCTGAGCAGGCATTAAACGCAGTTGCAGAGTTGGGCGGTGGTCTGGAGGGCGTCACGCGGGGCAGCAACCTGCTTGGCTTGTCAATCGGAACAATGACGGCAGCGCTGGGGCTGCTTGCAATTGCTGCCGCTGGGGCAGCTGCATCCTATGCCCTGTATGAGAACAACCAGCAAAAAGCAGCGGACGCCTCTGGCCGTCTCACGGAACGACTTAAAGAGCAGCAGCGCCTAGTTGACAGCGCTCGTGCTGCGTTTGGCAAAGCAGCCGGCAACTTGGCCAGCTTTGAGCGCAGCCTGCAAGACGCAGACAGAGAGATTGCCGTTGCCATCGGTGAAATCACGGACCTTGAGTCCGCATTTGGGCGCGTGAGTGACACGGTCGACCGGCAGTTCCACGACGCCATTAGAGCTGGTTCCCTTGAGGTGACGGCTCACAAACGTGCCCTGGAAGGACTTGCAGAGCAGCTAAGCACGGTAAACGAGCGCTTCCATACGCAATTTGAACGACAAGCTGAAACCAAGCGGATTCAGGGCGAGGTTCAAAAGGTCACCACTGCCCTGCAGGCTGCAGAGCAGAGACATAGCGAGACCCTCGACCGGAAGGACAAGGCTCTATCAAAACTGATCACCCTGGAGAACGTCAGGGCCAACCAGCGCAAGAAGGCCAAAGAGTCAACGGATAGCTTGACAGGCTCAATCAATGATGAGACCGCAGCTCGTGAGGCTCTTGCAGACGCGCCTACAGCAGAGGACCAAGCAGCGGCCAACAAGGCTGCTGCGCGCATGCTTCAGGACCTTCAAGCAGCTGGAGACAAGCGCCTTGAGCAGGAGCTTGCCATTAATCGCGCCTTCGAGGACAGGCAGGCGCGAATTGATGAGCTGCAAGCACAGGGGCTGTCAGAAGAAGAAGCGGCTAGCCTGCGGTTTGAAAACAACCTTCAGCGCATGGAGGACCTTGACAACCTTGAGCAGGAGCACCTGGCCCGCAAAGAAAAGCGAGAGCAAGCAGCGCGGGAGCGCAAGCAAGCAGGTGACAAGGCTGTTGAGCTGGCAGGTGAGGAGTTGAGAGCAAAGGTGGACCTGCAACAGCAGCAGAGGCTGATGGCACAGGCAAGCCTGTACGGATCTTTGGCTACAGCAGGGCAGACAGCAGCCATGCTGATTGCGGATTCCAACAAGCGCGCTGCCCGCGTGCTCTGGGGCATTGCAAGCGCCCTGGCCTTGGCTGAAATCGCAGCCAATACCGCTGTTGCAATCAGCGCCGCCAACGCTCTGCCTCCGGGTGTCAGCACCATCAAAAAAGTAGCGATTGGCATCAGCGCAGCTACACAGACTGCAGCAGTGCTGGCAGCCACACCCAGCTTCAACGATACGCCTGGCGTCATGCAGTTGCCATCTGGTGGGCTCCCATCCTTTGCACCAAATGACTACGTTGTCGCAGCCAAGGACCTGGGTGACATGCGGCGGCAGATTGACGAGGCAACAGGGGGCCCTGCTCCCGTGGTTGAGGTCATTGCAATCCCTTCCTATGAAGGGAGGACCTATGACCGTGCCCGGCGCGACGCCTACCGGAGGCCTGGTCCTGACTTCAACGCAATCAATGCGGGCAGGGTCCGCGGTCAAGGGGGCTGGTAATGGGTGGCAACAACAGAGAGCAATATCAAGGCCTCCTGCTGCCGGACGTGCGTCTAAGGACCACAGACGCCCTGTGGACCGCTGAAAGCAGTTTCAGCCAACAGGGACCGCACGCAGGGCGACCAGTCCCTGCAGGAGACACAGAGGCGCTGTTGCAGGCAAGCGGCACCCAGGACAGCCTTCTGAGTCTTAATGTCCTAGCGGTTGAGGGTGGCCCCGTTGGGCGTTCCGTACGAGCTGCAGGCATTGCGTGGAAAAAGACCACCGACAGTGCCAACACCTTTCGGGGTCGAGAGATCCCCATCACGCTCACTGGCTTTGAGCATCTGCAGTACGGAACCACTGACTACGAGCATCACGACGCAGTGACCCTACAACAAGAGGCACACAAGGGCCAGATTGTGGTTGTCAGTCGAGAGGTCAGCACGGGTGACGTGGTTTGCTGGCGCCGCAAAACAGACCACACCACGACGGCTGCCGTCATTGTCCATGACTTCTCCACGGATGGGAACGCGCGGACGCCTTGTCTGGTAGAAATTGAAGACCGGTTGTTTTGTCTGTACTGGTGCCAAGGGCTTGGGGGCGCGGGCACTGAGCTGTTCATCCGTGTTTCAATGAGCACCGACGGGGGCGCCACCTGGAGCGTTGTCCGGAGGCAGGCCACGACCCTGCGAAACGTCAAGACCTCCATCAGCTTTACAGGGGTTGACCACTACCAGCCACGCAGGCTGTCCGCAGCCTACAAGGATGGACAGGTGGTTGTGCTGGCCAGCATGTGGAAGGCCATCCCATCAGGCTCCACCAACTTTGCTGACATTGTGGCACAGTGGGCCTCTCCCAACCTGGCCACGCGCCTCGACCGCGTGAGCCTCCCAGACTCTGCAACGGTGTCAAATCTGCTGGCAGGACAGACCAAGGTCATAGCTCATGGTGGCCGGTTCGTTGCGGCCCAGATTGACCAATCAGCGCCACCAAGCCAAATCCGCCTGTTTAGCGCCGTTAGCGCGTATGAGCCTCTTTGTGAGGGAACCGCACAGACTACCTTTCAAGCAGGGGCATATTCCCAGACCACTCTGAACCCCAGACGCCAGACAGATGCAGACGTGGCCATCGCATCCGATGACGTTGGTTTCATCTGGGTTCTTGCGCGAAACTGCGAAACTGGAGACACCGAGTCACAACTGGTGCACCTGTTTTTCTCTCAGGATGACGGCGCGACCTTAGAGAAAGTCTCTACTGATGATCTGGTATCAGGCGACACGGGCTCGATCTGGGGTGTGGGGCGATCGGGCGGAAACACAAACGCAGACGTATACCCGCGT
>CETN01160319.1_pt1 | contig 10631 bp, 22 predicted proteins | sample 531301 | NCBI WGS metagenome assembly CETN01 (sample SAMEA2622656, study PRJEB7988) | marine metagenome | isolation source: saline water (ENVO:00002010), including
TTAGGGCAAACGAAAAAACATTTTATGGAAACAGCAAAAGAGTTATCTCTAATCTTAGAAAAACTTGTTAATTCTAACAAGTGGACAGGATCCTGGACTAATGCGAAAGGCGAATGTTTAACGTATGCGAAATTTACTTACATACCGGAAAACGGAAGTAAGTACACAAGTTTAACTATACCCCTGATTAACAATGAGTTTTTACCCGATTTATCTAAAGAATGGGTAGGAAATGTTATGACAGATGATTACTACCTGGTGAAAGTTCTATTCAATCCAGGCGGTAAAACTTGGGAACAGTTTACAGAATGGCTAAAACTTATGGTTAATAACCCACAAATTTTAGTTTTATGATACAAAGTGATAAAGGAATAGAGGACGTTATAACATATTGGGCGCATTGTTTTGACGTTATAAAAAATGAAGAGGTTTATAATCATCAAATGGGCCTATATATAAAAGAATTACATTACACCGATAAACAGGGCGCTGAATTTCTTAGTATTTTGTGTGCTATTCCAGATCCATGGGAAACCATTCAAGAATACAGTCAATTATCGCTAACACTAGATATACAACGTAGAAATGAAAAAATTAGAATTTGATGCTCATTTACGGCCAAGTAGTAAAACTTATGTACCAAAGGCTAAAATGGTTAGTCGTAAATGTAAATGGATCAACAAAGGGAAAAATAAAGAGGCTTTTTTTACTCTTACTTGCAGTGTAAGTAAATTTATTCCAGGAGGAAATGAATATGCACCAACAGGTTTTATAGATTTTAGGTGCGGTCAATACAATACTTTTAAAATTAATACCAGGGATTTTGAAGAATTTACCGAAGCAATGCGCCAGGCGTTAGATCATTTTGAAAAACACAAAGAAGATTTAAATAAATGTTTAGATTTAGAGTTAGAAAAATATATGGATCATCAATATCAAAAGTTAGAAATGATAAAATTTTTAAAAAATGATATTCCTAAATAATAAAAAAGGATCGGCAAGAAGCAAAACCAGCGCTAAAAAAATAGTTTTTAGTGAACGTCTTACAAATGCTATAAAAAATAAAGTGCGTAAGCATAACATGAAGCATCCTACAAATATGGTTCATACTAATACAGCAAAAGCTGTAGTTAGACGAGGAATGGGTGCATACCTTACCAGCCACAGACCTGGAACAACCCAACAACAATGGGGCTTAGCCCGGTTAGAAGCTTTCTTCAAAAAGAAAATCGGCAAAGGAAATCCAAAATATACTCAAGATAACGATTTACTTTAGTTAAATAATAGCCCAACATTTAACTACAAATTAGCCCCGTACGGGGCTTTTTTTGTTTCCAGCCATATCTATACATATAAAATATATAAAAGTGCGTTAGAATTCATTTAAACTATGTTTAATAGCTGTTTATTATTATATATAGTATTGTGTTTTTACGTTTATTCTTTCTTTATTTCTTTTGTTTATTCTTGTTATAACTGTTATAATATAATTTAGATATTATAATATCATAGGCCGAGGGCTTTTTTTTTTGGTTATTTATTAAGGTTTTTAATTAAAAAGTTAGATTTACAAGATTAAATAGTTAAGCAGTTAACTACTTTGATAAAAAGTTTACAATTATTAGTTAAAATGATATCTTCAAAAAGTAATTAACTCATTAACTCTATTATGAGAATTAAAATACCGTATAAAAATATAGGGCATACAATAGAAATGTTGCAAAAACAAATTGAAAATAGTTTAGATTTTGCGCATGATTTTGCCCCTGGTGAACGTGATCCAAAACATTTATTTCATTTATTAAAAAATAATACTACTTATAAAAATGATCCTCCAGGCGTTGAGTTGCTACAAAGTTTTCCAAGCCTAATGGAAGATAATTATTGGGGCATTCCAGGTGCTGGGGATTGTGACTGTTTTACGATTGCCGCAGTTGCCTGTTGTGTTGAAAATGATATACCGGTTAGAATTGTTATTGTAGGTAATTCTTCTATAGCGCCCAGTCATATATATTGCGAAGTTTTATATAAAGGTGAATGGACACCGTTTGACCTGGTAAATAACTATTTTGGAGAAACAAAAAAATACAAATACGAAAAGATTATAAACGTATATTAGTCAAAATTTTAAACTATGTTTTTACAATTACATGGACATAATCAAATGGCGAGTAATCGTTACCCGGAAATTCCAGATCTACAATTGCCGCAAGTTTATAAAATTCCAAATAGACAAATTCTAGTACAAGGAATTGAAGAGGGAACGGAGATTGCAAGTAAATATTTACAAAATTACGTTGGTAAACAAAAAGCCGACAAAGACGAGAATAAACTAAGTGAAGAGAGTTTAAAAAAATTAGAGGAAATCTTACCAGCTTTAAAAACAGTTGGTTTGTCGAATAAACATTCTCAAATGTCCGGTATTACCTGGGCAATAGTTGGAAAAGCACTAATAAAAGGGGCAAAATTTATTTTTCAATTTGGTAAACAAATTTATAATGGAGTTCTTAAAGCGGCAAAAACTATAAATTTAGTTAGGCTAAACCAGGAAATCGAATCGTTATATCAAAGCAATCAATTTAACAGCCAAAACTTAAACGAAATGAGTAAGCGTGAAATTGATGCGCAGTTGGAGAATATGAGCGTAGAATTATTAAACGCTCAAACGTCAAAAAATGAACGTAGAGCAACAGCAATAGGCCGTTTAATGCAAGTTTATAATGTTAGAAGAGTTAGTGTTCCTGTAATTTCTCGAAGACAAATAGTTACTTACGGAGGCGCTGCGCTTATTTTATTACTTTTATTAAGACGTAAATAATGGAAGAGTTATTATTGAGTTTAGCCGGTGTTTTTTTAGTAAAAAATTTACTAAAGAAACCTTCCGATGTAAGTACACCAATTGTCACAATACCGGAAAATTTATTACCAGCCAACAAAAGAAGCGCTAAAGGTGCGCCCTGTTCTATTGGTAAAATACCGGTTACACCACAGCAAATACGAAAATGTAACGATGAGAATCAAATGCGCCCAGCGTGGAAGTTTAGCCAGGTTCCGGTATTCTATACAAAAGTTCCGTTAAGCCCACAGGCAGCAAAGGTGTGGTTAACATTAAATCCATTATTCAAGGAATTATATAATCTAAATGCTCTTATAAAAAGTAACCAATGGATCGTAGATAACAGCCCTACCCGTGATAGCGCAGTTCTTGGGGCTGAATCATATATAAGAATTTATAAGCAAGAAAGAATAGATCTGGTAGATCAAATAAATGCTATTGCCGATAGTTTTGCACCAATAGAACAAAGTTATATTAGTGCGGCAAAAGGATTTTTTGGTAATGAAGCTGTTCAAGAAGCCTATCAACGGAGAAAAAATAAAATTTTTAGTGGTGTATGGCCGCAAAATAATGAGAGCGAGTTGCCCCCATTCCCAATGGATTTAGATGTTATTACGGATAAGGAAATTGTTTCTACAGATACAGGAAACGTATTACCTGGATAAGTTTAAATATTTTATATATATTAGTCAAAATTTTAAAAAGAGATAGTTATGCCTGCGCATAGAAGAAAAAGAGTTGCCCGACGTACACCGGTTCGCCGCCGTCGTAGATCTATGGGACAAAAGATTACAAAGGCGAAATTGAACAGCGCCGTTATGGATGCTGTAAAAGGTGGATTAGGTGGAGTTATTGCAAGTGTATTGACCAATACTGTTGGTAAACAAGCTGGTGGAGAAGGATTTGCACCCTACACCGGTTTAGCTGGATCAGTAGCAACAAGCCTATTTTTTAAACAACCGGCTATAGCGGCTGGTATGGCTGGTTATGCTGGTACCAAAGTTTTGAGTTCATTACCAGGTGTTGGTGGTTTTTTAGCCGGTCACGGCATGGAAGGATACCATACTATGAGTAACATGTTCTTACAAGATAACGGCGAAGGGTTATATGCAAGTGACTATACCCTTAGTGGTTACGAAGTTCCTGGTCTATAATTATTAACCTTTAAATAAAATAATTATGGCGACAGCAGCAAATTTACCCGCTCGTAAAGTTATGGGCAACGTAAGCCCACAGGATAAGCTATTGTATGTAGCTAATAAATTAGGTTTATCAAGCCTAAAGTTCATGCAAGGTTCTACACGGGTTATATATGACCAAAGTACTACGGCAGCTACACAACATACTTTATTTGAAGGTGCGGCTGGTCGTGATTTTCCTCTTACTAATTTAGGGGCTAACGGAAACCAATTCCAGGTAGATGAGGCTCTGTTAGTAGAAAAAGTAGGTTTCTTTATTCCGGATGCAGCAGACGGGCAAAACTTTGCAGCAAATACTACGGTAAGTTGCATTTTTGATCTGATCATAGGTAACAAAACTGTATTAAAAGATACCGTTATTGAAGTAGGGGGAGAAGGCGCATTCTTTAATGATGGCGGCGCTATTTCTAGTGTTCTTACTTTAGAAGGTGTGGGTATTGTTATTCCTCCCCAGGTAGAATTTAAAGTAAATTGCCGTCCATTAGTTACTAAAGGACGTGCGGCAAGTTCTTCTCGAGTTGGTATGTATCTATTTGGTACAGGCGTATTGTTAAACTTTAATACTAGTATTTAAAATGAGTTCGCAAGTAGGTAAATTAAACATGGTAAATTCCAAGTTAGGGGCTACCATGATGGGACAGCAGACAACCCGTACAATTTTTGACACGGTTACTGCAAGTGCGGCAAATGCAACACGTTACGATTTTTTCCAAACTTTCAACGGAAAAACGGCTTTGGAAACTAATTTGGTACAAAACAAATTGGATTCCAGCGAGTCTATGATTATAAAAAGTGTTTATATTGCTATTGATCCTGGAACAGCTGGTACATTAACAGCCCAAGGCATGATGAACCTAAATATAATTGTAGGTAACCAAGTTGTTTTGAAAGATTTTGCGCCTAATTTTAATGCAGGCGCTCGTGGTGTAGCATTTGACCGTTTACACAGCGCTGGAGATAATGAAATAGTAGAGGTTCGTTTATTGACCGATATCACTATTCCTCCACAAGTGAATTTTAAATGTGAGTTACAATTAGCTGAAACTACAAGTGTATCAGATACCAAAATTACTTTAGGTCTTAAAGGATATGGGGTTATTTTCTCGGCTGGTAATACTTTCTAAATTATTGAGTTATGCCGATGAATGATATTTCTTATAGACAAGGTTTGCGAACCAAGGGGTTCCAAACTACTGTACCGACAACAGGTGCAGATCAGACGTTAAGTTTAAGTGGATTAGCGAAGCAATTTGAAGGGATAGTGTTTAGTTCTACAACAAGTGCAGCGCCTTCAACTATTGTTGATCCAGCGCAGTTAAAAGTTACTTTAATTATTAATAACGATGTTGTTATTGATGACGATGTAGCCTTCAACTATGCACTTACAAGTAATGGTAGTTTTAGCGGCGGTTTTCCTTTTTTTATTCCGTTTCCAAGACGTTTAACGGGACAAGATACTATACTGTTAAAAATTACTAATAGTAGTGGTGCAAGTCAAATTTTGAATACTACGGTATATTACCGTAATGAGATATAGTTGTTAATTGAATGTTAGAGTGTGAAAGGCCGACCGAGTTATAGGTCGGCTTTTTTTTTAAAAAAATTTTATGATACCTACATTAATAGAAAAAGATATAAAAAGCGGTAAAGCCAGGTATAAAACTTATCAAACCGGGGTAGGTGGCCAAAGTGTTATTATAGTTCCACCAAATAGTTATATAGTAATTTTTGGATTTACTTTTTGTCCTGCCGGTGGTGGATTTGTTGGTACTACAGATGGCTCTAGTAGTATAAATAGAATAGAACAGCCTTTGCGCAGTTTTTTAACGCAACAAGTTAGTTTTTTAACAAGTAGCGGTTTTTTCCCCTATATGTACCATACGGAATTAATAAGTAGATTCTTAAATAATACTTCAAACAGGGCTATGATTAATTCAAGGCCAATAAATGAAGATTGTTATTTGATAAGTGGAAACGACGTTACTATAACCATGGGTTTGATTGATCAAGTAGATATTAATACTAATGCGGCAATTCCTGTTACCAATAAAACACCAAGTACATTGACGTATGGAGGCAGCGGTATTCCTGTAGCTTTAGAAACGGCATTTAGTCCGTCTGATCCAACACCAATAGATTTTATACAGCCAAGTGTAGTAGATTTTGCAGATTATGGCGCTGGTGTTGTAAATAATCCAAATGACCAGGCATTTGCTAAACCAAATCAAACCGACGGTTTACAATCTCCGACTAAATTCATTGATGATAACGTAACAGCAGCCCGAAATGATATTGCTATGCACTATCTTTTGAATGTTAGATATGCTTTATACACAAGAGATATAAAAGAACAATTAGGATAAATTATGGATAGCACGGAAATTAGAAACGAAATCGAAAGCCGGTTAGCGGCCAATTATAAATATTTGTTTTTATCGGATAGGCCAGGGGATATATTGGACAAGGATAATTGCGTTATCCATCCTATGAATAAAACCTGGACTAAAAACCTGGAAAGGGATAAAGAGAAAGCCCTGGAGTTTATGGCCTCCAATCCTAACCCTAAATATCCTTATAGGCTGGGATTCTGTAGAAAAGTAAGGGGTGCTTGTGATGTTGTGCAAGTTACTAATAGTGGTAAGCCTGTTGAAATAGAAAATGAAATAGTAGAAACATTAAACGACGAAAAAATGGTAGAACCGGTTAGAACCTATGAAGGTGCGCTTGAGGATAAAATGAAAATTGAACGTCTGGAATACATGGTAAGGGAACGGGATAGAAAAATAAGCGAATTGGAGGAAGAGTTAGAAGGAGTTGTTTCTGATCTTCAAGACAGCGAAACCGGTCAAATGGCGGATAATACCGTTAGCCTGGTTAGTCAAATAGCGCCATTATTACCAGCGTTAGCCGACCGTTATTTCCAATTGCAAGAACAAAAAATTGCGGCTATGCGTGGGGCGCAAAGCCAGGCACAGCAAAAGCCAAAAAACGAAGAGCCAATAACTACAGTATACGAAGATTATGACCTACAATAATTATTTTAAGGAAGAGGTAGAACCGGCTTTAGCGGAATGTACAAACGCAGAGCAAATGTTAGAAGTGTTATATGAAGCTTACGATTTATCAAAGCCTTTAGGATCTATTACACATTTAGCATTTCGCCAGGGATTACGAACAGCTATAAAAATGTTAAACCCGGAAGCAAAAAATGTATAAAATTTTAAATGCTCAAAAAACGGCGGCAAAGAGGTTAGGGGTTACTATTAAGCCAAGTAGATTAAAAAACAAAAAGCTAGACGTTTTTAAAAAAGGGGTGAAAGTTGCAAGCATAGGAGATATACGCTACAATGATTTTCATATTTATAGAAAATTAGAGCGAGAAGGTAAAGTACCAAAGGGTACAGCGAATGAAAGGAGAAATTTATATAAAATAAGACATAACCAGGAATGCCGGGCTAAAGGTACGCCAGGGTTTTATGCGTGTAATATATTATGGTAAAAGCAAATTTTTTTAAAGCGTTTGCGGCTGGTGTTATTCTGTATAGAGTTATAAAATATATAGGACAGCAAAAGCGATTAGTCGAAGAATTTGGATATACATTGAAACGATTTACTTTGTCTAAAGTAGATTTAAACGCTTTAGAGTTTAATGTTATTTTAGGTATTGACAATAAAAGCGCCGGTAGTATTAAAGTAGGTAAAATAGATTTGGACGTTATTTTAGGCGGCATAGATCTGGGAAGGATAAAACAAGGAACACCAATAAAAATAGATCCATATACAATGGGAGAGGCAAAATTCAGACTAAGAGTTCCGTTGAAAGATTTAGGCGCTAAAGCGCAAGATTTGTTAAAACTTGTATATAGAACAAGAAATTTATCGGTAAAATTGAACGGAGAATTTGAGGTAGAAACATTCCCTAATACATTTAAAACAGTACCGGTAAAATTTGAAAGCACAGTAAGAGAAATATTGTTATGACAAAAAATGTAATAAACCAGGCAATACAAATAGGCGCTATTGGGTTAGGTGTTTTGTTTGTTTTAAATAGATTTAGAAAAAAGCGAATTGAAAATGTAGATGTTCCCGTGGATCCTACAAGTTCTACAACTACAGGAATTTCTAGTGCTGAAGCGGTCAGAATAGCAAATAGGTTATATAATGCTATGTACGATTTTGGGACAAATGAAAGCCAATTGTTTGCAAATCTACAACCCTTGAGCGCATCTGATCTGATCAAGGTTTATAATGCTTACGGCCAAAAATCTTATGCCTTGGTGGGTAATATTCCTTTTGTTGGTTCCAGGTTAGATTTATTTGGATGGTTTCAAAAAGAATTAGGTAAAAACGATTTGAATAAAATGCGAGACATATGGGCAAAAACCGGTCTTGTATTTCCAATGTAAATATTATGGTGGATAAAAAAGAGTTAAAAGAAATTAGTAAACAGTTGTTTAGCGCCTCCAAAATGCACAAAGGACAAGCGGAAAAAATACAGCAAATGCTTAATGACAATGGAATAAGCGTTAAAGATTGTGACGAGTTGAATATATATCTAAATACACAAACAGGAAATTTAGAATGCTTACCTGGTCGTTTGGTTCCTCCTCCTGGATATACCACATTATTACCCGAGGTTCCCGTAACACCAAAAAAATTTAAATTTTCAATTAAATTATTATTGGCGGGTTTAGCGCTGTATTTTATAACAAGAAAATGAATTTAAAAACCTTGTCGTTAATTTTAGCAGTAGGATATTTAATAACCAGGGCTACAAGAAAAAAAGGTGTTATGCTAAGTAAAAATTTTAGTTTAGACGAGTTTACCAAAAGCAGAACGGCAATACGTTTGAATATAGATAATAAACCTGGTGTAATGGAAATTGCAAATATCCAGGCGCTGGTAGATAATGTTTTACAGCCTTTGCGTGATGCTATGGGTTTTCCTATTATTATAGGTAGTGGGTATAGAAGCCAAGAATTAAATCAAACTATAGGCGGTGCGTATGCCTCGCAACACATGGCTAAAAATGGCGCAGCGGCTGATATTGACGTAGGCAATAAAAATAGACAGGTTTACGACTATATAAAAAACAACTTACCGTTTGATCAATTAATTTATGAGGCTGGAAATCCGGATTTAAGTAATCCAAGTGCAAATCCGGGCTGGGTTCATGTAAGTTATAAAAGCGCTGGAAATAGATACCAGGTATTACAATATATTCCAGGGCAAGGATATAAAGACATTTAACTATATTAGCAAAATGGCGGCAAAAAAAAATAACATGGGCGTAAAAGACAGGTTAATGAAAAAAAACCTTACGCAATTAAAAGCCCAGGCAAAACGATTAAAACTAAAAGGTTTTAGCACGAAGAAAAAAAATGATCTGGTAAAGTCCATTATGATGGCTGAAGCCAGGAACAAAAAAAGTAAATCCCCTATGCGTGGATCTAAAAGTGTTAAGCGCATAAGTAAAAAACGAGGCGCAAGACCTAATCTACCAATGCGCACACCGGTACAAATGCGTGGGCGTAGAAATAGAGGTATGGGATCTATGGTGGATTACGCTAATTTTGCGGACTTTGGATATAGAGAATTAGATTTAGCTGGAGATTTATTAACAAAATACGCAAATGGTAATATGTCTCGTATGGCGAAAGACAGTTTTAGTGGCCCGTATGGAATACAAGTAGGATTTAATAAAAATAGTGGTAATGTATTCTTAATGGACGAGGAATATATGGTGCTAATGGATGACGGTACCGAATTAGATTTATTCATAAGCACACCATATTCCGGTGAAGAAGGTTTTTATGATGATCTCATGGAGATGTACGAAGATTTAGATGAAGAAGATCAAGAATATTTAGACAGTTTTAAATAGTATTATGGAAGATATATTAGTAAACATATTGACATTTGCTGCTGGGTGGGTATTGAAACAGCCGCAAAGCATAGCAAAAAGTATTATAAATGCTTTCAAGCGTAAAAAAAAGTAGTATGCCTATTACAAAAAGTTATTTAAATAGTAAAAGTGCGGCACGAGTTCGCACTATTGCAAAGCAAAAAGGTATAGCGCCAGGTAAAAAAACTAAAACACAGCTAATGAAAGCTATTTTAGCCAAGGTTAAAAAGAGTTTACCAGGCGGTTCGTATGGTTCGCAAAAGATGGCTAATAAAAATGTTTACTTAGTTATTCACAAAGTGACAGGTAAAAAACCAATGGTTAGCCTAAAAACCAAAAGCGAACACGATAAAATGGTTAAAAAGTTTAAAGCGGACGGAATGAAAAAAGTGCCGTTGCACAGCTTTATAAAGAAATAACATGAGTGAAGCCTGGTATATATTGGGGCCGTTAGGAATTGGTATAGCCGGCTGGTTCGTAGGTTTAGAGATTAAACGTATGCGTAATCAAATAGATCAATTACAAGAGAATCTCACTAAAATGGCTTTACAAATTGCACGTTTAGAAGCGAAAATGAAATAATTTTGTTTCCTTGACATATTGTGTTAGGGTTTTTTCGTGAGAACCGGGGTTTTTTGCCCCGGTTTTTTTTTATATTAGGGCAAACGAAAAAACATTTTATGGAAACAGC
>CETN01160318.1_pt1 | contig 10616 bp, 11 predicted proteins | sample 531301 | NCBI WGS metagenome assembly CETN01 (sample SAMEA2622656, study PRJEB7988) | marine metagenome | isolation source: saline water (ENVO:00002010), including
AAACTATCGAAAAACTAACGAAACTAACAAAACTAACAGAAAACTGTCAAAACTAACAGAAAACTGTCAAAACTATCCAAAAACTAACAAAACTAACAAAACTAACAGAAAACTGTCGGAAATGACCGATACTAACAAAAACTAACAAAAACTAACAAAAATGAACATCCTATCAATCGTTAATGGATTTGTACCAGGGCATAATAACGGCGCAACCTGGGTGCTGCACGATGTACTCAAATATTTATCAAACAAGGGCCATACTTGCACCGTGTCGACCTTGGACAAGCCAGGTAAGGTAGTAAAGGGCATAGAGGTGACAGAAGGCCTTACAATGGAAATGTGCAGAAAAGCAGACGTTATATTTACCCATCTACGACAGACGGGCCTGGCTCTCAACATGGGCCGAGCTTTGAAAAAGCCGGTGGTTTTCTTTTCGCACGGCCGGAAGGCTTACGGCGTGGTCAAGGTCAGGAAGAAGGGAGTCTTTGTAATTTACAACGCGAACCACACGAAGGAACTTCTGGAAAAAGAATACAAGAACCAGGAAGGAATGGTCTTACACCCACCCATACACAAAGACTACTACCAGGTGAAAAAGAGAAGAACATACATAACGATCATAAACCATTGCATCGAGAAGGGAGGCGACATATTCTCCAGGATAGCAGAGGCCATGCCGGATCGAAAGTTCCTGGCCGTGAAAGGATCATACGGAGATCAATACAAATGGATGCCAAAGAACGTAAGAGTGGAAAAGCAGGCAGAAGACATACGAAAGGTATACAAAAGAACAAGCATACTGCTTATGCCATCAATTAGTGAGACTTACGGAAGGACGGCGCTAGAGGCCATGTGCTCTGGCATACCCGTTATAACAAGCGACAATCCAGGCATTAGTGAGGCCTGCGGATACATTGCCAACTACGTCATAAACAGGACGAATGTGGACGAATGGGTCAAGGCCATAGAGGAGGTCGAAGAGGATTATCAAACAACCTCAAAAAATTGTAAATTGTTTACAGACACGCTCAACCCAGAGAGAGACCTGGCAGAATTTGAAAACTTCCTCACAAACAAAGTACTCACATGGAAACCTACACATCACTAGCAACCAACAATCGCGGACAGACCCTCGGATACAGCAAGACAATCAATACAACCTCGACAGACACGATCATAACCTTATCCGAGACCAAGAGCTACATGAACATCGATCACAGCGATGACGATACATTTATAAACAGACTCATAAACATGGGCATAGACCTAGCCGAGCGATACATGGGCAAGATGATAAAAAGAAGGACTCTAACACTAGAGTACGATCAGCACGCAACCTCAATCCTTCTGCCTTTCCCCCCGCACGTGAGCGTGGACGCCGTGAGAACAAAAAACCTCGGAGTAGAAACAACACTTACAACAGGTGAATACTTTGTCACCGGCCAGGATCAGAAGACCCTCAATCTTAAATTTCCGGTGAGACACCAGGGCCTGGAGGTCGATATAACAACAGGCTACGGAGCAGGAGCGGTGCCCGATGCAATCATCATAGCCGTGCAAAAGATTGTAAACTCGCAGTACGAAGACAGGCAAAACGTGGCAGGAGGAACAACAGTAACTCAGATGCCAAACGATGCAAAGAGCATACTTAATCATTTCAGAGTACGCAGCATATGAAAAAGAAGTTCTACAACACCGGAGAATTCAAACACTCGGCATCTTTCCAGGCTACAAGCACTACAAGTGATGGCGCCGGAGGATTCACAAATACATACCAGACGAAGCACACGGCAAGATGCAGCATAACACCACAGCAGGCTAATGAAAAGATTCAAGGCGGACAGGTTGTAGGCAACACAGTCTACAACATCGTGGTCTCTGATAATTCTAACTTCGATCCGCAGCTGGATAATAATTACAAGATAAACGTGGCATCAGGAATTTATCAGGGCGCATACAACATAAAAGAAGTGCTCCTGATGGACGGTCCGGTTCGCAGATATCACATAAAAGCAACCAAAAAATAATGGCCAATACTTTCAAATTTGGAATAACACCGGCGCAGCAAAAAAAGATGATGGCGCAGCTTAAGCTGAAGGGCAAACAGGCTCGTGAAAAAATTACCGATCTGGTCAACCAGGTGGCCATTGATATACACGCAGACGCCGTGGACAACGTTATAAAAAACGGAACAACGAACACCGGAGTGCTTAGAAGCAAGATACAAATAGAAGAGGCAACGCAGGACTCGCTTGTTCCGACATTCAATGTGCACGCTGACGTGGACTACGCGCCATTTATAGAATTTGGTACAAAGAGGAGAGTAGAGGTGCCGCCAGAGCTCCAGAGCTACGCGCTACAATTTAAAGGTTCAAAAACCGGATCAGCCGACGACTTATATGACGCAATACTACTGTGGGCCAGGAGAAAGGGAATACCAAACTACGAACAAGCAGCACCGGCCATAGCAGCCTCAATATTAAAGAACGGGATACACGCGCAGCCTTTCTTATTTCCTGCATTTAGAAAGCACAGGGCAAAGATAAAAGAGAGACTCGCAAAAATTAAATTACAATGAAGATACCAAGTAAACTCCTACAGCAAGCTTATTATTCAACCTTGAACGGCAACGTTTCCTACGGAGGATCAAACGTGCCTGTTTTTGACGTTGTGCCGCCAACACAAGACTACCCATACATACAGCTTGTCAATACAACCATATCAAGCCAGGGAACAAAGTCAAGCTTTATGACAGAGGCCATAGTAGACGTAGATGTAGTTACGGGATTCGAGGGAGCCTTTGGAGGCAAGTCGCAAGCATTCGACATAGGAGACACCGTCACCGGCCTGATTGTTACCAGGGCACAGTCATACTTTAGCCTTTCCGGTTTCCATTGCTTTATTTCAGAGCTCGATAGCTCGGCCATTTTGGAAGAGTTTTCAGAAACCCATACCTTATACATACACAAATTATCTTATAGACACTTAATACAAGAGACATAAAATGGCAAAAATCAACGGAACCTCCCTGCTCATTCTGATAAGCGGTAATGCCGTGGCGCATACAACTAGCGCATCTTTGAGCTTCGACATGGATACAATCGACGTATCAACAAAAGACTCAGCCGGCGTCCAGGAACTGCTTGCAGGACAAAAAAGCGCATCTGTGGACTTCGAGGCAATGGTCGACTTTGGAGCTCAGGCCCTGAGTGATAACGCAGGAACAAATATGCAAGGCTTAGACGACCTATTCTCTACCTTCAACAACCGAAGCCAGATCACATGGTCCCTGGAGACAGAAGGAGACTCAACAGTAGGAGCGCCTAAGTTCTCAGGATCAGGATTTATTACAAGCTTGTCAATGGAAGCGCCAATGGAAGACGTTACAACCTTCTCAGGATCAATCGCAGTAACCGGCGCCGTTACATTCACCGAGTCTTAATGAATCTGTTTAGGGCAGAAGTAGAAGTACCCATAGGCGGAAAGGTTCGACTCCTTAAATTTGGCATCAATCAGCTAGCCATTTTTACAGAGAAGAACAAGATATCTCTCGGTGAAGTCGAGATGAGCATAGCTCAGATACGTGACTTATTCTGGAGCGCTCTGGTTTGCGGAGCCAAAAAGAAAAAAGAAACGGTGGACTTCGACGAATGGGACGTAGGTGAATGGATAGATGAAATGGAAGAGTCCGACTTCAACAAGGTCCTGGAGGCAATGAACAACTCAATGCCAAAAAGCCAGGGAAAGACAACAAAAAAAAAGTCACCTGGGACGAAGTAATCGAGTTCGGGCTTACAGAGCTCGGACTTCTACCTGACGTTTTCTGGGACCTAACATGGAGAGAACTCGACTACGTATCAAAAGCTAAAAGAAAAAAAGACTACCAGGCCTGGGATATCGCTCGAACTTTAGGAACGTGGATGCTAGCACCATACACAAAGCGAAAAATAAAACCTAAAGATTTGCTTAAATTACCGAATGTGGATGACGTCAAAGTCAGCACTTACTCAGATTTCAAACAAGCAGTAGAGAGATATAACCATGGGAAATCCTAGACTACAAGTCGACATAATAGCAAACCTTAAGCAGTTCCAGAAGAGCTTAGATCAGGTAGCACCAAAACTCCAGGCATTAGGCAAAAGATTATCAGCGCTAGGAACCACAGCAACGAAAGGCCTGACCCTTCCGCTTACGCTTGCAGGCGGAGCAGCTATAAAAGCAGCCATGGACTCGGAGGAGAGTCTCAACAAAGTCAGGGTGGCATTCGGATCAAGCTCAGACTCGGTGGAAGAATTTGCAAGCACAACTCTTAAAAGCTTCGGGATTTCATCAGGCTCTGCCATGGAGGCTGCGGCGCTTTTTGGAGACATGGCAACATCGATGGGACTCACCAGATCAGCCTCAGCCGAGATGTCAACCTCCCTGGTTGGACTTGCCGGAGACCTTGCATCATTTAAAAACATACAGATAGACGTAGCACAAACCGCACTATCCGGAATTTTTACAGGAGAGACTGAGAGCCTTAAAAAGCTCGGCATCGTTATGACCCAGACAAACCTGCAGCAGTTCGCGCTTAGTCAGGGCATAACAAAAAACATAAAAGACATGACAGAAGCAGAGAAAACAAATCTGCGGTTTAGCTTTGTCATGGCAAAAACAGCAAACGCACAGGGCGACTTTGCTAGAACAGGAGGAGGAGCAGCCAATCAAACTCGAATATTTAGGGAATCACTGTCCGAGATAGCAGGAACCCTGGGCAGTCTGATACTCCCAATATTCACAAAAATTATAACCAAGCTCAACGATCTAGCGCAAAGATTCCTGGCGCTTCAAGACAGAACGAAGTCACTCGTTATATTTTTCGGCGCCCTGGTGGCGGCCATAGGTCCTACAATTTTAATATTAGGCAAGCTTGCTCAAGGAGCAGGAGCACTAGCTGGCGCACTTGGTAAACTTACAAAAGCGCAAGCCTTACTCATTGCCAAGGTGGCACTTGTTACGGCAGCAATTGCAGGGATTGCTCTGACGTTCATATTCGTTAAAAAGAACGCGGAATCATTCGGCGCATTTTTTGAAAACCTCTTCAATGGAATAAAACGCTTTGTTTTTGACGCGGTCTCGTCAATTTCTGCAAAACTTGCAGCATTTCTAGAAAAAGTAGGATTCGAAGGACTAAGCGAAGACTTAAACCAGGTCAGCAAAAACTTTCAACAATTCTCAGAAGACATACCAGAGGCTAAAGATACAAACTTCCAAAGCTTCTCGGAATTTTTCCAGGAACTCAAAAAAGACTCAAAAGAAGTCATGGACAGCGTCCTGGGCGCCGTGGGATTATCTACAGGAGCAGAAGTGCCGGTCAAGCCTGTGGTTGCATCAGATGAGCCGATAGATCAACTCCTGGAGGAAGACTTTGCAGACTTAGACCTGACCATCGAGGTCGACGCAGACACCGATCCGGCGCACGATAAAATTATGAATGACTTCATGGTCCTGCAAAATGAACTGCAGAGCCTTAATAATTTCATGGCCGGTCAATTCACCCAGGGAATAACAGGCACAGCAGAAGCACTAGGTGAGCTTTTCTCAGGAGAGGTCAGCCCGGAGGACTTCGGAAAAAGAATACTCACCATGCTCGCAAACTTTGCCTCAGACTTCGGCAAGCTTATCATCTCCATGGCAATCACAGCTGAAGTATTCAAGAAGTCGATACTTGGAAACCCAGGAGCCGCAATAGCAGCCGGTGCAACTTTGATAGCATTAGCATCAGCGATCAAAAGCAAAGCGGCATCATTTGGAGAAGGAATGAGGGACGGTGGCATTGTTCCTCCAGGATTCAATAACGATACCTTCCCTGCGCTTTTATCGTCAGGCGAAACAGTCGTACCGAAATCAAGAAGCCTGCCCGGCGACCTATCCTCAAATTTAAACTTAAACGGTGAGTTTAGAATCAAAGGCTCAGACCTTGTTCTTAGCCTAGCAGAAGCAAATTATGAGATTGACAGATGAGCTACGGACTAAATTATTTCTTTACAGACAAGCAAATCGTAGGATCGACAACGACAACCTACACATACGAGATACTCAAGTCTGGATATAGCGGAAGCACAACAGAGCTCAGAGGGACAAATATCACCAGGTCCTACGAGCAGATCAATCCAAGAAAAATAAAGCACATACAAAAGTCGCAATGCAACGGAACCATATCGGTCCGCAATGCAACAGAGCGAGCGATCGTGCAGACCATAGCAGACGCAGCGCCGGAACAATTTAAGGTGCAGCTGAAGAAAAACAGCAGCGTTATATGGACCGGATTCTTAGTGCCAGATATGATGAGCGTGAGCGAACAGAACTACGGAAACATGAGCGCAACGTTTACAGCTAAAGACATCATGCTCAGAGGAGACTACACGATATCAAGCAACGTGGAAACAGCGATCACGATCATTAGTGAGATTTTAGCAACGCTGAACTTCGGGATGGACATAAAGACAATGTCAAGATGGACAGAGAACAGCGCAAGTAGCAGCCTGGATGTTTATGAACAAATTTATCATCACGAGGCCAGGTTTGCACAATTTGGAAAAAACTCAGGGGATACAGACAGGCCTCTGAGAAACGAAGAGATACTAAACTACGTGCTCAAAACTTACGGCGCCATACTAAGACAGGCAGACAACGCCTGGCAGATTGTGCAGCTTTCGGCATTGAACTCACCAGACGCAGTCCCGGTTACAACATACAACAGCTCAGGAGTCAAGCAAGGTACATCGCTTACAAGCACAGACCTGAGAGAAACCATCGCAGGCAGCACAACCCTACACGTGCTCGGAAACAGTCAAAACCGATTCCTTGCAGGCCTGGAAAAAGTGACCGCGACATTCAATCACGAGTCAGTCTTTCAAAGCATACAGATACCTAGACAGTTCACATTTACATCGGCAAGCGCTAAAACATTTTCTCAATTCTGGTCCGGAGATGGAACCGGAAACATACAGCTCTCATTTAATTTATTCATAGCAGATACCGGCAGCACCGCCGGAGAATTTCCAGGACTCAATCTCAAGATACAAGCAGGCACAAAGTTCTTAACAGCAGCCGGCGCCTGGACATCAAGCGACACAACCATCAGCCTCACAGTATCGGGACCAACAACTACAGACAGAAGCGGAAACAACATATACGAAAACCGTGGCATAGAGATAATAACACAAAACATACCTGACGATGCAGACGGGCAAATTACCGTCACTTTTACGGCGCCGTCATTAGTCGTTACAAGCTCACCCTACGCATACCTAAGAGATGTGCAGTTTAATCTAGCATACAACAATACGATAGAAAACAGCAACGACATAGACTACGAGCTCGTGCAATCATCCGGCACATTCAGTCACATATACGAGTACGGGGATTTTCACTTTGGTGATGGACCGAATCATGGATCACTCTCAGCGCTTCGACTAGGTGACTCAATCAACGCAACACCAACAAGCACCTGGAAGCTAATAGGAGAGTTCGGAACATCGACTCACCAACAGCTCCTGATGCGCGAGATTTTGGATATGAGGAGAGGGCAAAGAACAAACCTAAAAGGAGAGTTCTACGGCGAGTACGAGCCAAACAAAGTCATTGTATACGATTCTAAAAATTACGCTTTTCTAGGAGGAACCTGGGATACGAGCAGCTATATCTGGAAGCTGAACCTGATGGAAATCAATCAGCAGACAGCATCTGATACCTTGAACATTTACTACAGGACAGATGGATCAGGAACATCAACCTCGGCCTCAACAGGATCGATCAGCACAAGCACAGATGTAAACGACGCAAACTTCCTCAAGAAGAGCAACAACTTGTCCGACCTTGCAAACAATAGCACAGCTAGGACAAACCTAGGACTAGCCATAGGAACCAATGTCCAGGCCTTCGATGCACAACTTGATACTTTATCTGGACTGAGCGCCGGACAGGCTGCGGACCTAGTCGCCATCACAGAGGCAGAATACACCCAGATACAGAACATCGACACCGTCACCATATCTAACTCCCAATTTGGAATTTTAGGAGCTCTAGATCAAAATTTAGCAACCACAGACGATGTGCAATTTGATGAAATAATTGCAACCGGCAAGGTCACTCTGAACACGATAGACAGTAACTCAGGGTCCATTGTGATCAATACCTCAACTGAAGTCTTTAACACTTCAAACATCGTGATAAATGCAACAGGTGGAATCGGAATCGATGATGACCTAAACGTGAGCGGAGATACAATACTGAGCAGCACGCTCGAACTAAACGGAGCAGCTGACTTCAACAGCACGATGAACCTGCAAGGCAACCTTACAACACAAGCAGACCTGCAAGACGATGGCTTTACTTCTGGGTTTGCAGGAACAAATTATCAAATCAAATCAGATGGAACTGCAGAATTTCAAGAACTACTGGTCAGGGGAGCTCTAACAGTTTTTGAGTTCATAGCAAAACAAATAAGCACGATCGGTGGCTCGGAAATTTTGAGCATTGGCCAGGCCAGAGTAGAGAGCATAGATACATCATCAGGAGCAATAAATTTTGAAAACACCGGAGGATCAGGCGTTTCTTTTAAGGTTGGAGATTTGTGGATTTGCCAGGTTGCAGACATAAACCAGGACAAAGAAAGCGGCGGAAGCGGAACGCTCGTCAAAAGAGTCGCGGGCCAGGTTTCACTTGTTGGCTCAAACGGAATCGTTGTATCAGTCACGACAGGAGCGCTAACCGATCTGGCCAAGGGCGACGTCATCGTAGTTTATGGCAACGTCTCTGATGCAGACAGACAATCCATTATGTACAGAAACGTAGACAGAGCGCGTGACAACTTAATCATGAGAGTGCAAACAGGAGTCGACGCATTCGCAGACCTTACGGCTGTGGCAAACACGCGTGTAGCTTTTGGAGACTTGAATGGTTACTCAGGACTTAGCTCTGAGACTTTCGGATTCTTTGCAGGGGACAATTCAAACGAGCACGCCTTGATAACATCTTCTGGCGTTTTTTTCAAAAACAATACAACCGTCCTGGCTCAACTATCAAGCGACACATTCAAAGTAGGAGACAGTACAAACTTCCTGAGCTTCAATGGGTCAAACTTTGATATACAAACTCAAACATTCACCCTGGACACAACCGCATCCGGATCAGGAATCAAGATAGACTCTACGAACCAACAAGTGCAGATTAAGGATGCAAACAGGATCAGAACCCAGGTGGATGTTAATAACGGCAGCCCAACCATAACAGAAAACTCGGCGCCTTTGAATCAAGCTCACAGCAGCACGGTTATAACGCAAGGTACACCATTTGAAAGTAACGAATTTCAAGTGACGATAGGCGACTCAGCTCTTGTCGAAACTTCAGCATTATACAGTAACATAGGAACCGGCGCCGACGCAGGATTCGGCGCTTACAAAGTAGAGGTGCTAGGTGGAGCAACAACCGGCAACGCAACTAATCTGGTCGCAACATTTCACTCAAACGGACTGACGGCGACAGGTAGCAGCGCAACTACAAAGTTTAGCTTTCACTCTTACTTATATGGATTTTTTAAACTTAAAATAACCGTCTCAAGCGAAGCAGCAGACCTCAACGCTCAATTTACATTGAACAGCAATTTATCAGTTAAGAGCTTTCAAAGCCAGACCAGGGTGAGCCTTGATGGAATATTTGTAAACAGCAGCGACTCACAATTTGCAAAGCTTACAAGATCGGCCAACGAACTGAGCGGAATAATAAAATTAACGAATCTACCAACAGCCAAGCCAAACCAGACAGGAGTCTTATACAAGGAAAGCGACGGCACGCTGAAGGTTTCATAACAAACAAAAAAAATACTATCTTTTAATCATGGCACAATCAACACAAGTACGAACCGCAACGATTGCATCAGGCGCAAGCACAAGCTCAAGCATTGAAATAGATCAACAATTCAAGGACTTTGAGATGGGCAGCGTTGTGTTCACAGAGTCGATGACCAATACATCATTCGACATACAAGCAGAGATTGATGGCACGTTCTACGACATATACGATACCTTCGGCACGAAGTACAACATATCAGTAGCAACAGGCAAGCATTCGCTGCCGGCCGATGTTTTCAAAGATGTGCTTAAAATTAGATTATCCGGATCACAAAACGAAGCAGGAGCGCGAAGTTTTAAGGTGATTCTAATAGACATGATACAATGATTTTCTTAGCAATATCGCACGTGAGATACGGAGTGCTGAACAGGAGCAAGCAGGTATTCAATCAATCTAGAATGATATTTAACAAGCATTAAAATGGACCTAAAAACAACGCAACTCAAAGACACATTCGGCAACCTTCTAACCATTGGCACAAGTGCAGGAACACCAACAACTGGTGGCCTCGAGAACGGCAATGGTGACAACATCACGCAAGTAGGCATTGGCACTGACAGTCCTTCTAGCATGCTTAATCTTAACACTACTGGCACATCTAATTTTGGACTAAAATTAAGTCGTAATGATTCTGCAACTGATGGATTTGAATTCACATATACTCCATCGACTGCTGAGGCATTCATTGAAAATAAATATCCATCTAGTTCAGGCCA
>CETN01074451.1_pt1 | contig 10592 bp, 13 predicted proteins | sample 531301 | NCBI WGS metagenome assembly CETN01 (sample SAMEA2622656, study PRJEB7988) | marine metagenome | isolation source: saline water (ENVO:00002010), including
AAAGGTAAATAACCTTTACCTTGCAAGAATTCATATTTTTCTTTATGTTTCTGTTTGAAATCTTCAACTCGATTTTCTCTTAAATAATATCGATACAAATTACGAACCTTAATATATTCATTATTCTTTGAATATTTCTGTTGAACCATTTGTTTATTATTCTTGTAATATTCTTTTGATTTTTCATTATTCATTTTTCTCCACTCTGTATCGTGTTTTAAAACATTATGATACTTCTTATTTTCTCTCTCACGCTTTTTCTTGTATTGATTTACAATGAGTTTAATTTTATCGTCTGTGTATGAATCCATTTTATTTATACTTATAATTAGAAAAAAAATCTCGAGAAAAAAACGAATAATCCAAATTGACAAAAACGAGTTATATAATTTGTCAATATGGATTAAAAAAAATAACTAAAATAGTTAAAAAATCGTTTGTGCCAGATTGGATTACATTTCGACCATAATATCATTCGCCTTGATTGTGAGGGTTCTTAAGTGATAGACAAAGATTTTCCATAAGGTATTGACAGAGGGGACATTGTAATCAGCGTCAGTCCCTTCATACTTGAGGTCTAAACGAGCTGTGCGTCCTCGTCCGTCGAAGACAGCATTTTCGCCCATTGCAAGCATGCGTCCAACAACGAAATTTCTGTTATAATTTTCAAATGATTTCGGTTCAATACCAAAACTTATGAGGGATTTTTCTAACTCCACAATGAAATTAGCGTCTATACCACCATTCTTGTTAGTTGTTTTAGAGGTCTTAATCGCTCTACTCGGCACCATTTTACCATTCAAGAAAAATGAATATTCACTTAAACCATTACTACAACCTTCAAGACCAGTTCTATTACTACGAAGTTCGAAATCTTCAATAAACTTCTCTTTATCTTTTGTAATCATGTATGTGTCCTTAGCCGCTGTCTGGTGGTGGCAAGGATATATCGTAGCGTCAGTCGGCATACAGATTAAACCTTTCGCTCTTGCGTAGTCTAAATGGAGAGGCACTGACGCTTGAACTTCACTGGATAAAGTTGAATGACGCTGAACTCCAACAGAAGGATAATCGAACCTTACAACTCCACCACTTTCTTTAACCTTCGACAACATACCTCTCTCGTATTCTGGCGACATATCGATTTGTTTAACAATAAGTTCAACATTCGAGAGGGTGCAAGTTGGTTGAAATGTAGAACCAGCAGAAGCTCCCTTGAGTGCGTCGCTGTATAAAAAGAATTTGTCGTCAATATCCGCACCAGATTTATTCTCTGCTTGTGCCGTTAGTGTGATTACAAGATATTTATCCTTTGTCTCAATCTCCTTAACAATCATAGCGTCAGTATCCACGTCGCTTCCGTCCTCCTTCGCAACCGCAAGTGCTTCACCGGGTATGAAGGGACAATTTTGAACTAACTTCTGGTTATTAGCGTGGTCTATATAGAGAGTATCTGTCTTATCACCACCCCCCGCTTTCCAGTTAGAACCTCCAGCATCTACTCCGTGAATAACTGGGTTGAGTGGGGCTCTGCGGTCTCTCAATGCTCCGTCGAACTGCCTAAATAGATTACGACCATTCGCCATAACAAGTTCAAGATAAACACCATTGGTGAGCATGTTAGGATAAACCTTACTATTTTCACCAAAAATACCACAATGCAAGGGTAGGGTTATTTTTGCTGGGATAAACTCTGTTGTATTGTCAGCGTCAGCGGTCTTGTCTGGTGCGTCTCCAGAACCAGAATTAATACATTTATTATAAGGTGAATAGATATAATCATTACAGACCGACCGGGTTGTCCCTCGAGTGCCTCTGGTGTTCGGCACCCACTGACCCGCACCCTCGGTCAAAGCCCGTTTTCTCTGTAATACTTCGTCTTTTTCGAAACCATATTTAAGAGAGACATAAGACGCATATTCAGTATTTTCTTCAAGTAAAGTTTCACGATTACCAGCATAGACTCTCAACTGGGAGAATAAAGAATTAGCACCAATTTCGCCGTCAAGAGTAAGACGAGTAGGGGTAATATCAGCCGCAGAGAAATCACCAGAAATTAGAGCGTCAAACTGCAAGAAGCAGTCTTTACCAGAAAAGAACTTAACAGAAGGAGGTATGTAAATACCGATTGTCTGGTCTTGTGAAAAGTCCAAACCATTTTCAGCAGAGATACGAATATCAGTTTGACCGATATTAATTTTGCCCTCGCTTTGAAAGAAACTCATTTTATAAATTAACTTATAAAAAAAAATGAATGGTAAAAAAAATGAAAAAGGGACACACTTGCATGTATCGAATTAATAATCCAAAATGACACAAACGATTTTTATTTATCCTTAATTTCTTAAATTAATCCATTTTGACATATATATTAGGTCGTTAGTGTCAATTTGGATTACCACCATTTATTCATATCTCTCTCCTCTTTTTTTTTAACCAATTCAAGAATTTCTTTGACCTCTTGCCGTAGCTCCTTGACAGATTTTAGTAAATCCTCTGTAGCCTCTTTAATACCTTCGATATTCTTCTTATTTTCAGCGACCTTTTGGTTCTTAATCTTCTCGTCGCCCATAGTATTTAAAAAACGATAATTGCTCGGTATCATTTTACTTTAAAATAGAATAAAAAAAAATCTTATTTATAATTATAAAATGTCTAATCCATATGAAGAACTACAAATATTAGAGTGTAATAATTTATCTTCAGTTGAATATAGAGGTGGTAATCAAGATAGTCCAGCATGTTTTACAAATAAAATGGGTTCAGTAATCGAATTAAAAAGAGGTGATAAAGTATCTGTAGATAAGGCATTCATAAATGAGAAAGGTTGTGGTCTCCCTCAAGGGATAGAAGTGAAAGGTCAAAATCTACCTTTTAATAAAACATATACCTTTACAGAAACCAAATCTGCTGGGTTAAATGAATCATATGATAAACTTGAACCTTCGATTTATATGGAGTGCAAGAACAAAGAAATTACAAAAACCTTAAGAGACGATACTATGAATATTGAAATGAACTATTATAAAAATGTAAATGGTGAGAATTATTTTTATCTACCCAGAAGGTTCGCACACGAAGACCAAGTGAGGGCAACACCCAGCGACGCAGATAAACCTATTACCACTAATATCCCCAAAGCCCATTTAATATGGGATAATATTGATAGTGTAGATAATGGTAGGGTATATTATCCAGTAGCGACTGCTGGTGGTGATAAGAATAGTTTATGTTTTGCCGATTACTACTGGATTTTTGACGGCACTACTGACGCTGGATATAAAGACGGAGGCAAGGAGGGATATTACAAACCTATAAATGACGGAACAAAAATGACGATACTTATAAGAGAAATCAATATTTTCAATGGAGGTGAGGTAGATTTACCAGACGATTTGAGAGGTGGTGGTCTAACTACTGGTGAAGATATATGGGAGCAAGAGAATACTGGGACATTTACAAACCCAATACATGCATATGATTATAATTTACTTCAAGACCTATTAGAAATAAAAATCGATAAAGGTTATAATTCACCAGAAGATATAGCGTTAAAGATTACAGAACAATTACAAGAAGCCCAAGAACCACAATCCTATTATGTTGAAGATACTGGTGATACACCACACTTTCACGAAATTCTTTCTACAACTGATACAAATACATTTAAGGCAATGAATTCGGCTTGGATAGGAGGGACTTTGAAAGATAATTTTGACGAATATATGAAGAGTGTAGCAGACCAAGACCCAGAGAAGACACTTAACTATTTTAGTTCATTTCAAAATATAGGTGTCAAGAGACCAGACTTATTTATATTAGGTCGAAAAATTAATGCTTGGAACGAGCAAGTCTTTATCAAAAATACCATAGCGAGAACAGACCCAGACGACGGCAACACCACAGACCCAATTATAACTTCTTGGGAGTGGGAGAGCGACGAACTAATCGAACCTTTATTGAAAAAATTATCTGCTTTATTTATCGCCCAAGAAACCTACCCAGAATTATTTAAAGAAAATAATACATTATTCGGCGACGAATATTCACAACCTCCACCAAAAATCAATGTAAATACAGCTCGTTTCTTGCATATGAATCGATACAACAACGCTCAAGGTAATATAGACGATAGATTAGGTTATGATAATAAAGTGGATAAGGGAGCTAATAGGTGTAGTATCCCATTCTTTTTCAAATATGATAAGAACTTTGAAGGTAAAATGACAAGTGGTTTAGACAAAACTCGTCTTGCTTATGGGTTCGGCACAAAAACTTTACTGGCTGACGGCAAATATTATTTAACATTACACCCAGAATTGAATGACGGCATGTATCCTTATATTTTTCAATATCAACCAGCAAACACGATTACTGCTGATACAACATTGATAGGGTGGGATTGGAACTTCAACGCATATTCTACACTGGCGATTGCCTTGTATAGTGGTTATGAAAAATATACCTATGACGGACTGACACAACCGGGTATTGTTAATTTTGAATTCACAGACGCAGATATACCTAAAAATATCGATAATATAGCAAATGTCTTGTCAAGAGTTTATGTCGGTGCGAATAATAGTGCTATGGAGTATAGTGATAGTCATTTTCAATTTAAATACTTGCATACTGCGGAGAATGTGGGACAAAGTTTCGACGCTGGAAACTCTGCTGTTGATAGTGATAAAAATATTATTGACCCAGTCCTTACTGACGCTGGAGAAGAATGTTATAAGATAAATAAAAGATTACAATTATGGAACTATTGCCCGGATATGAGACCATATGAATTAACTGAAACAATCATTAATATAGCAACTAATCTGGCGAGTGATAATTTAACCCCTCTTGCCGGACAACCAGAGAAGTTTTCACATATAAATAAAAATGACCCATTATTAGAGCAGAAGATAAAACCTCTCAATAAATCAATCTTACCATTTTCGATTATGGATAGTCATTGTGGCGTCACATTATTAATGGGTAATACTTTTGACGAAAATAATTGGAGAGAAGGTCTTTCTGGTATATTAGGATTTACATACGACCAATTTAATCCAGAGGTAGTCAATGATACAAATAATCGAACTGCAAGAATAGAATACTCGAATATAGATAAATTGAAATATCTAACAACCAATAGTGAAATAGTTTCAACAGACGCTAAAAATTATGTAATGAATCGCTGGGGAGCAATCATGTATTCTCCACAAATACCTACACCTTTACTTATAACTGGTTGGGGACAGAAGGGAACTAATACTGAAATCAATAGAGATTATCACGCTGGGTATTTATATCCTCCTATTGTAGAACAAACACAATCCATACCAGTTAATTCACAAGAACTCGCAAGAACAATGATAAGACCTTATTATTCTATTAGGAGTGATTTAATATTACAAGAAAATAATAAGTATCACGGCTCAATGGATAGTGGAGCAAGATTACCAATCATAGCATTAATCAATAAAGAAAATGGAGACGGAGATTTCTATTTCGACGGAGGAGAGTTTGAATTCACCATAACAAATGATATGAATATTTCTTCAATAACAACTTCAATACACGACCCAGACGGCACACTTGCAAACCTTAATAATGGTTCTGGTATTGTTTATAAAGTGTCAAGAATTCGAAATCTTGATATGTCGATTATTGAAGAAATTCTCCAAGAAAAAAAATAATAGTTAAGGTATAATGGATTTGGAATTGGACGCTAAAAATATACTTGAAATGAGATTAATCAAGACATGTATTTGTGAAAGCAGTTATTCAGAACAAATGAAAAAACAATTGACGAAATTTATCGAAGATATAATAACTACATTAAATAAAGAGAATAAGGTTGAAGTCAATGTTATTCTCGAAACCGATACAAGTTCAAGTGAAGACGAGGACGATTATGTTGTAGAAGAAAAATGGGAGGATTAGTCGAAATATTTTATCGTTTGTAATAAGGTATATTCTTTATGATTCTTTTTATTTACTTTTTTATTTAAGAAGATATAATGTTTAAGATAATCTAAAACATTGTGATAATCCCTCCTATATTTTTCTTGCAACATTTTATACTTATAGTTGAGAAAAATAATATTCTGTAAATCCTCTGGTATATTTAGTGATTGTATTAACAATATTTTTTTATACATTATTAATAAATGGAGAAAAAAGTTTTATATAAACCTTTTAAGAGTAAAGCGAAACATAAGAAATATTCTGTCTATGTCAAGGGAGCTAAAGGCAATCCAAAATTAATTCACTTCGGCGATAATCGATATGAACACTTCAAAGATAAAATAGGTGAGTGGTCGCATTTAGACCATAATGACCCACAGAGAAAAAAGAATTATTATTCAAGACACGGCAAAGCCACTTCGAAAGATAGTGCGAAATATTGGTCGCATAAAATATTATGGTAGTCAATACTATAACATGCAAGAAAAGAAAGTTTATTTAATCCAATTCGACAAAAACGATTTTAGTAAGATTGGGATAGGTATGTTATTAATCCAACTTGACATTATATTAATATCGTTTGTGTCAAAATGGATTAATCCGCCATTATGTCAATGTTGATATGGTAAAAATGACAAAAATACCCTATAAATCCGTTATTATGTCTATAATTAGTTAGTTTTATGGTCTTTTATGGTCTCTGTAGAAATAAAATTATAATTTTATTTGTGATTTAGGGATATTTAGACATAATACTTGATTTATGGAGAGAAAATATATCATTTATAGACATAATCCTTGATTTAGAATGATTTTATGAGTATATACCTCATAATTTTATTTATCCACGATAAAATGATTTCGAATTCAAAATGATTTATTATAGAAATACAAGATAGATTACTAATCCTCTTTTTCAGTGTAATAAATTGTTCTATCAATATCAATACAATTCTTCGCACCTTTCTTAAAATAAACAATATAACTTAAACCATACCAGTCCCATACCTTTAACATGCATACCTTATATAAACCATAACCAGACTTATTCATATCCTCGATTCTTTTTGCTGTCAAGTTATTCTGTCCTATTAAATATGATATAGTATGAGGGTTTAATTCGATTGATTTTTTTAACACTTTGTCTATCATACTATAAGGAGGATTACTACAAATTATATCCACCTCTTCGTCATACTCAAAAAAATCCTTGCCGTCTAATATCTCACTCCATACTTTATTATCATTAGGATATTGGTTATAATAATTACCAGTATTTTTAAAAGGGTCATACCATATATCACTATCTTCATATTCAATAAGGTCGATATGTTTTCTTGCAAGTTTCATAGGTGTCAAGAATATATCATTTGCTTTATTTCTGGTCTTTATCTTTCGACTAATACTTTCACTCATTTATAATACTATTTAGAAAATAATTTTAGATTTACTTTAAATTGGTGGGATATAATTATTTCATATTATATATATCAGTTAAATCTACATTTCTAAAAATAAAAGGTTCTTTAAGTTTTTTTCCTTCACCGAAACCTTTAATGATTCTCCCTACTTTTCCATTATTTATGGTTCTCCTTGCTTGTGGGATACTACTTGCAAACATAGTTTTTCCTAAATATTGAGCGAGTATTTCGACTGATTTGTTATATTCTTTTTTCATTTGTCTTGTGTCTTTTGAGGCGAATGCTTCTTTAAGTTTTGGAGATAATGCTTTTTTAAATAATTCTCTCAATTCCTCTGATTTATTATCTTGTGGTTTCTTTTCGGCTTCACCCTTTCCTTTTATTTTAAATTAGTTGGTTTCCTCGGTGCCTTCATTTGTTTCTTAAGTTCAGCAATCTCCATTCGTAATGATTTAATTAGTTCGTCCTTCTCTGTTTCTTTCTTCATTTTTTCTTCACGAGCCTTCTTTCTCTTGTCCTTCTCTTCTTGACTCACAACCTTCGGTGGTTTCAGTTTAACTACCTCTGGTTTTCTTTTCATTTTTTTACCAGTTTTAATATGTCTTAATTCTGGTGGGGATTTATCTTCAACAACCTTATATCCAGCGTCCTCAACAAGTTCGATTAATTTTTCTCTTGAAACTCTACCCTTCGGTATTTTCAATTTCATTAATTCGTCATACTCCTTAATCATTCGTTTAAGTTCGGGGACAGACAGCATTTTATACATGTCTTTGATAAAATATATTAAGACCTTGAAACACAAAAAAGGGTTTTTCTCTTGTGTTTCTTTCTGGCTTCTAAATTCTTCAATTTTTTCTCCAACCTTTTAAGTCTTTCTCTTTTTTGAAATATTAAAGTCGAGCGTGTCATAGTTTCACAACGATACAATCTTACTCTAACCTCTTGATTGAATGCAACTCGACATAGCGTCTTTTTCATAGAATTATTTTCTACATAATAATATATAATAATAAATGCCGAAAAATAACACGATTATTCACAAGTCATTCTCCAAGAAAGATTTACTTAAGATTATCGACGAATTTAAAATATGTATAGGTGTCAATGAATCACATACTAAATTATGTGTCGCCACTACTCTATGGGAGCTATTATTCAACATGCAGTATTTAGAAATACCCCCAGATAATTCACTATTAGTTAAAGACCTACCCGGTTTAAGAAACTACTTGAAAAAACCTAATCCTCGAAAACCTTTCTCTGTTAAAGATAGAGACAGATATATCTTGACAGCGAAAAAAATAAATCATTACTGCGAAAATGGTTATGATATTAGTAAATCATTATACACAGATAGACTAACACTATATAACGACGCAGACGAAATATCTAAATATGGTGATATACCTATTGTAAGAAAAACAATCGCAAAATTAATGAAGGATATAAATAGACCATATCTAATTAAACCCCACATATCACCTCATATCTTGCATGATATTGAATTGAAAAAATCATTGAATAAGAAATCAGTATATATGAAATGTAAAGTTAAACACGGACATTTTGTCGTCACTTTCGATTAGGTGCTGTGGGTATTTAAGTTCATTTTTTTTTCTATACTTTATATAAATGGCGAACTTTGTTGATAGTCCTAATTATGAAGTATATGACGATTATTATACACCTAAAGTGGCTTGGGAGAAGATTAATCACCTCATACCCAAAGATAAAGTAATATGGGAGGCGTGTATGTTAAACTCTTTTAAAAGTAAATCAATCGAATATTTAAAAGAGTTGGGTCATAATGTAGTAGGTGATACTTCATTAGATATTCTTAAAGATAAACCTTTACAATGTGATATGATAATTACTAATATACCTTTCGATAGAACAATTAAAATACCTATTCTCAAGAGACTTGTAGAGATAGATAAACCATTTATTATCATAATGAACTCATTGAATATGTATGCTAAATATATGAGAGAAATATTTAAAGATAATTTTCAACATTTACAAGTAATAACACCAGATAGTAAAATCCATTATTTAAGATTGAATGAAGACGGCACACTAACTAAAACGAAAGGTTGTTCTTTCTACTCGGTATATCTATCTTACAAAATGAACCTCAATCCAGAAGATTTGTGGTTAGGTAAATAAAGAATTTAAGTGCGGTAATTTCTCCAGATTTTTTTTGTATGTTTAAGTATAAAATGAATAGTAAATTACAAAGTGATTTAGAGTTTGGTTTTAAAAGCGAAGACGAAAGCCTCCCTTATCTTGAAGCAATATTCGGTAAATTAGAAAAGACAGACCAATATAACAAGTTCGATTACTTGAATGACGCATGCAAGATAGAACTTAAAACTCGAAAATGTAGGTTCGGTCAATATCCAGACCTTTATTTTGAATTGGGTAAAATTAAAGAGGGTATTAAGTTTAAGAAAGATAATCCAGATAAAAAGGTTTTCTTTATCTGGCGGTGTCTTTATACAAGTGAAAAAGAAGAAGGTTTTTATTACTGGGAGCTAAATGAAGCAGAAGTTAATACTGGTTATGGTGGCAGAAACGATAGAGGTAGGGACGAATATAAGATATTAGTTAAGATAAAAAATGAATATATTAAGCCTCTTTTTTCACATAGACCGACTTTATAGTGTCTATGTCTGTCCCCATTTTATTCGATAATTCTTTCTCTTTTTGTTTTACTTCTTTAAGTAAATCACTTGCAACAATCTTTCTTATCATTGTTGTCGATATTGATTTATTTAAATACTTTTTACTTGTCTTTATAAGTAGTTGAGATAGGGCATTACGACTCATAGGAAACAAATTCTTACTATCTCCATTTTTTCTCATATACATGCGAATAATTTTCTCAAGGTCTTTAGGGACACTAATAACCTTTTCTTTATACTTCTTGCTCGTCTTATAATCGTTCATTATGAACTCCATTTTGGTTTTATCGATTACAAGATAATTATTATCTTTTTTTTGTGTATCGGTTAATTTATTATACTCTCTACGAGTAATTTTTTCAAGATTAGATAAGTCATTTCTCATAGGGATACGGATTAATATTTCAAGTATGACATATGCTTGCAACAATTTATATTCTTTTTGTGTCAAGGTTTCTTTTTTCTTAAGTTTCGGTATATCTAAATCTTTTTGAATTTCTTTAACCATGTCTTGTAGCTCACT
>CETN01018338.1_pt1 | contig 10589 bp, 9 predicted proteins | sample 531301 | NCBI WGS metagenome assembly CETN01 (sample SAMEA2622656, study PRJEB7988) | marine metagenome | isolation source: saline water (ENVO:00002010), including
GTCGGGACGATAAATGGAAAAAAGAAACAATCCGAAACACATCGGAATCTCAGTTTCGTGCAGAATTTGAGTGTGAGTTTCTTGGCTCTATCCTGACGCTCATAGCCCCTTCAAAGATCAAGGCGATGCACTACACTCGACCCCTGCAAGAGCGTGAGGACGGCTTGAAGGTCTACCATGAGCCGATTGAGGGACACCAGTATTTCATGGGTGTGGATGTGGCACGCGGGCAAGAGTTGGACTACCATGCGGTCACGATTATTGATATTACCGAGTCACCGTACAAAGTAGTGGCACAATATAAAAATAATCAAATTGCACCTTTCTTACTACCAAACCTTTTGTACGCGATGGGAACACGCTACAACAATGCCTACATTCTGACCGAGGTAAATGACATCGGACAGGAGATTGTTGACATTATGCACAACGAAATGGAATATGAAAATCTACTGGTCACCACGGTGCGTGGGCGAAAAGGTCAAGTTATGGATGGTGGCTTCGGTAACTATCAAGTCCAGCAGGGCGTTCGCATGAGTCCCAAGGTAAAGCGTGTCGGATGCACGATGCTCAAAGAAATGATTGAGCAGGACAAACTTTTGATTGAAGATTACGATATCATAAATGAACTCTCTGCTTTTGTTGCAAAGAAGGGATCATACGAGGCAGAAACCGGACACCACGATGACTTGGTGATGACTCTGGTGCTTTTTGCGTGGACATCAACTCAGCCTTACTTCAAAGATTTGACAGACATAAATATTCGTGACAAACTCTATAGAGAGAAAATTGAAAAAATGGAGGAAGATTTGACTCCCTTCGGATTTATAGATGTTGGACTCGATATCGAATTCACTGATGATGACGGGACTGTATGGAAAATTGATGATGATAATGGATACTCTCTCTAATGACCAAAATTGATAGATAAATTAGATCAAGGAGATATCTATGGCATTCCAAGTCAGCCCCGGCGTTCAAATCAAGGAAATTGACCTTACTCTTATTGTCCCAGCAGTTTCAACCACTGCAACTGGATTTGCGGGCTACTTTGAGACTGGTCCCGTTGGAATTAGATCGGCGGTTCCCTCAATCAATGAATTACGAAGAATTTATGGCGATCCAAGCAACACAAACTTTGAAGAATTTTACACCTGTGCTAACTTTTTAGGATATGGTGCAAACCTCCAAGTTGTGCGTGTCGTTAACGAGGATACATCAAAAAATGCCTCTGTTGGTTCTGGCTCATCCGAGAAAATTCTTATCAAAAACAAAGATGACTATGATGACAAAGGTGCTGATCTCGGTGACAACTATTTCATCGCTAAGTTCCCCGCTGGCTCCACAAATGATGTGAGCAAACTTTATGGTAACTCCCTTCAGGTCGTAGCATTCAATCAAACAGAAAACTCAATTTCATTGTTTGATGTCGATGCTACTTTTTCAAACGGTATTCTAAGATCAAGTCAACTCGACGCTCCGTCTGCCCCTGACTTGACGTACCTTTACGCATCAGATGAATCGCAGATTGTAAATGCACCCGATGATCTTCGTGTGTTGAATGGCATTCGAGAGATCACTGGAGCATCCGCTGGTTGCTTCAGAATCGATGGATCTGGGGTCACTGCAAATATCGGTGATGCTACGGTCAACTTGGAATCAGAACTGATCTCCGCTTACGGAATCGCAACTGGTAATGTGGTCGAATATAGATTTGAGCCTGCTGATGGATCTGCCATCAAATTTGCGTATGATACAATTTCTAACACAACAACAACATCATTTACTTTTACCACCGTACCAAAAACAGTTTTGGAGAATTTGGGTGTATCTCTTATCAACACCGAAGACAACGAAACACCGCTCGATGGTCTTGGCAGTGGTAACTTGTTGGATGGTAAAGTATCCATCAGAATCCTTGGTAAACTTACCGTGGGTAGCACTCAAGCCGGACAAGAGAATTCAAACTCTGGATTCCTGCGTAGCAAATTTAATGATTCTTTCACCACAGTTCTTCCCGCATCCTCTTTCACCGCGACAAACAACGGCACAACTGGTGACCTGATCAACATCGCAGTGGTCGATGAAGATGGCTTCTTCACTGGAGTCAAGGGATCAGTTCTCGAAACCTTTGATGGTGTCTCTGTTGCAACAAACGCAAAAGATGAACAAGGAAGAAGTCTTTACTACAGAGATATTATTAATGACACTTCAAACTTTATCTATCTTGGTAATAGAAGACTTGATGAGGACTTTAGTAAGGGTGTCGTAGGTGCGATTGCCTTTGATCAACCTATCGCTCCAAACTCCGTGTTCTCAACATTGAGACAAAACTTCTACGGTTCATTCACTGGTGGGTTTGCAGAGGGACCAACTGGTGGAGATGTTCTCACTAACGGATTTGAGTTGTTTGAAGATTCTGAGACAGTTGATATCTCAATCCTTCTCGGTGGTCCTCACACGGGTATCCAAGCAAAACAAATTGTTGACATTTGTGATAAACGAAAAGATTGCGTTGCATTCTTATCTCCTCCAAGAGATGCACTTCTTACATCGAACGGATCTCCAAGAACCTCCGATGTGCAAACTGCAAATATCTTAGCGTATCGTAGGGGTCAAAACGCTGTTCCAAATGGTGGTTCAGAAAACTTCACGGTGGACAACTTGAATGTGTCTTCATCCTACGCGGTGCTTGACTCAGGTTACAAGTTTATGTTTGACCGATTCAATGATGTTTTCCGTTATGTACCATTGTCTGGTGATATCGCTGGTCTTGCAGTTCGATCTGATTTTGAAACTGAGACATGGTTCTCACCTGCTGGTTTCAACAGAGGTCAACTGAGAGATGTGGTCAAACTCGCTTTGAATCCAAAGCAGATTCAACGTGATCAACTTTACTCTAACGGAATCAACCCCGTTGTGTCTTTCCCCGGTCAAGGCACACTTTTGTTTGGTGACAAGACAATGCTCGCTAAACCAAGTGCGTTTGATCGAATCAATGTTCGTCGCCTTTTCATTGTTCTTGAAAAAGCAATTGCTACCGCTGCTAAATTCCAACTCTTTGAATTTAACGACTCATTTACCAGAGCGCAGTTCAAGAGTTTGATTGAGCCATTCTTGCTGGATGTTCAATCAAGAAGAGGTATCATCGACTTCAAGGTTGTTTGTGACGAAAGCAACAATACACCTGAAATCATCGACAGAAATGAATTTGTCGCTGATATCTTCATCAAGCCTAACCGTTCCATCAACTTCATTACTCTGAACTTCATCGCCACACGAACTGGTGTGAACTTCGACGAGATCGCCGGTTTAGCGAACTAAATAACAAGGAGAAAAAGTTAAATGAACATTGACAAATTCAAAAACGCAATCGGTGGTGGCGTACGATCCTCCCTGTTTAGGGTTCAAGGCGACATTGGTAGATTAGGTAAAGATGACAGAGTAAACTTTCTTTGCACCGCTGCCCAACTTCCAGCATCAACCTTGAGCGAAACAACTGCCCCATTTCGAGGTAGATTGCTGAAAATTCCAACCGCAAGAACTTTTGACGCATGGACAATCACGATTCTTTCTGATCGTGGTATGGAACTCCGGTCAAAATTTGAGCAATGGATGGATTCTATTAACGGTGCAAGGGATAATGTTGAACAAATTGATGGTGCTGTCACAAACTTTGAATCAAGTTTCTTGACAAACTGGAGAGTTCAGCAACTTGATAGAAGTGGTAAGCCAGTTAAATCATACGAATTGTATTACTGCTATCCTACATCTGTAAGTGCTGTTGATCTTGACTCTGGCGATGCTGATTCTTTATCCTCTTTTACAGCGACACTATCTTACTCTTACTTCTTGACATCCGCCGTTTCGACCGGAGGCAACCCAAGAGGTAACTTCCAGATCGGTGAAACTGACTAACTAAGGAACTTATAATATGCCTATTGAATTATTTGGAATTTCAATAGGAAGAGCGAAACAAGAGGCACTGTCTCAGCAAACACCTGTTGAACCTAAAGCAACTTCGTTTGTTCTTCCTGAACTTGACGATGCCACTCCGATTGATGCGGGTGGTTACTATGGTATTGGTATTGATCTTGACGGGTCTTTACGCTCAGAGGCACAATACATTTCAAAGTATCGTGAAATGTCGATCCACCCAGAGGTCGAACAAGCGGTTGAAGATATTTGTAATGAAGCGATCACATATGGATCAGAAAAATATCCTGTATCCATCAACCTTGATCATGCCTCCTCTTCAGATGAAGTTAAAGAAAAAATCAGAAAAGAGTTTAATTATCTCCTTAGACTTCTTGATTTTAATAATCGAGGATATGAGATTTTTAGACGTTGGTACATTGACGGCAAGGGATACTATCATATGATCGTAGATCAAAAATCTCCAAAAAAGGGGATTATTGAAATGCGTCCGGTTGATGCCGCAAAAATTAAGAAAATTGCAAAAGTAGAAAAAGAAACTGATAAAGTCACTGGAGCAAAAAAGGTCACTGGCGTAAAAGAGGTTTACCTGTATAGAGAAAAACCTGATAGCAATCAAGCGATGGAAATCGCACCCGAGGCGATTTGCTACTACCCATCTGGATTGTTTGACCCATCAAGAACGAGAGCGATTTCATATTTGCAAAAAGCCATCAAGCCACTCAATCAACTTCGTATGGTTGAGGATGCTACGGTGATCTACCGCCTTTCGCGTGCGCCAGAACGAAGAATCTTTTACGTTGATGTTGGTTCGCTTCCCAAAAATAAAGCCGAACAATATGTTAAAGGTTTGATGAACCGTTATCGTAACAAACTTGTTTACGATGCAAATACTGGCGAGATTCGTGATGATCGTAAGTTTATGAATATGCTCGAAGATTATTGGTTCCCTCGTCGAGAAGGCGGCAAAGGCACAGAAGTCTCTACTCTTGATGGTGGGCAGAACTTGGGTGAGATGGAAGATGTAATGTATTTTGAAAAGAAACTTTACAAATCTTTAAACATTCCAATGTCTCGTCTCGAATCAGACACAGGCTTCAATATGGGTCGAGCATCAGAAATTACAAGAGATGAACTTAATTTTGTAAAATTTATTGAACGTCTTCGTCAAAAGTTTAACTCATTGTTTATTAATTCGTTGCGTGTCCAATGTCTCTTGAAGGGGATCGTAAAAGAAGAAGAGTGGTACAGAATTCAGCAAAGCATCATGTTTGACTATGTTTCTGACTCCTACTTTACAGAGAGTAAAGAATACGAAATCATTAAAGAACGACTTGATGTGCTGCGTGAGATGAATGAACATATTGGCGACTACTTCTCCAGAGACTATGTGCGAAGAAATATTTTGAGACAGTCTGACGATGAGATCAAGGAGCAAGATCGAATTATTGCCAAGGAAAGAGAAAAGGGATTACTTCCCGAAAAGAACCCTGACATGGGTGGAGGATTCTAATGAGTGAGGCTAAGAACGCGATTGATCTAATTGAAAACGCTCCTGACAAAGTTGCAAAAACTTTTATTTCATCATTACTTGCGTCAAAGGCTATCACAAGAATCAATAAAAGAAAATTTGAGATCGATGAGGAGGCAGATCGTCCCAAAGACGAGACTGAAAAAGCCGCTGCCGAGGGAGATAAGGACGATATCGCACTTGATCCAGAATTTCAAAAAGAGTTTTTCCTTAAAACCTTTGAGTATAAGGGAAAAGTAATCACTCTGAAAAAGGTGGGCATGGGTGCTTCTGCTCCTGTGTCTGCGTATGTTGATGGCAAACGAAAAGACATCTTCCTTACACTTAAACAGGCAAGAAAAGGTATTAGAAATATTATTGACCTTGAGGAAAAGATGAAAGGTGGTGAAGAGCCACAACCGGCAACCGTGGAGTCATTGCAAAATGCCAGTCTGGACGGTGCATTTTTGATTCACGAAGATGATTCTAAAAGTTTTTTATCGTTTGACGAGGTGTCAGAGACACTTGAAATCTATAATAGGCTAAATAATACGAATAAAGATGCCTTTGAAAAGCAGTTGCGTGCCTCTCAGGAAGACGCGACAGACATGATTCAGTTCTTTCAGGAGAGACTAAATGACCACTAACCTTACACAGATCGTAGACGCTATCTCCAATAAGCAGTTTGTCGCTGCTCAGGACATGTTGTCTGATGCAATTCAAGAAAAACTTAGTGATTCCTTAATCGCTCGTAAAGATGAGGTCGCTCTTGATTTTGGTCAAGAAGTCACGAACGAAGAAAAAGATTATGACGCATTCTTTCAAAAGGCAATGAAAAAGTTTGGTATTTCATCCCCCGCAGATTTGAAAACCGATGAAAAGAAGAAAGAGTTCTTCAACTATATTGATAAAAACTTTAAGGCTTCAAACGAAGAAGACGAGGAAATGGGCGAAGAAGAAATGCCAAAGTCAAAAATGAAAACTAAAGCACCTGCGGACGGAGCGTATTGATGTTACTGATTACAGAAGTCAACGATAATGTGAATCTTGTCACCGAAGAAGTAAACGGTGAGAAGCAGTATCATATTGATGGCATCTTCATGCAAGCAGAGCAAAAGAACCGAAATGGTCGTGTGTATCCTCAGAAAACTTTGATGAAAGAAGTTCAGCGATACAATAACGAATATGTTAAAACAAATCGTGCGATGGGTGAACTCGGACACCCCGATGGTCCTCAACTCAATCTCGAAAGAGTTTCGCACCTTATCAAAGAACTTCGCGTTGACGGAAATGATATCTACGGGAAAGCCAAAATTCTCGATACCCCTTATGGTAAGATCGTTAAAGACCTTGTGAAAGAGGGCGTGAAGATTGGTGTTTCTTCCCGTGGCATGGGTTCCCTGAAACAAGTGAATGGTGTCAATGAAGTCCAAGAGGACTTCAACCTTGCCGCTGTGGATATTGTTGCAGATCCATCTGCCCCCGATGCCTTTGTTGAGGGTATCATGGAGGGTAAAGAGTGGGTCTGGGAAAATGGTATTTTAACCGCTCGACGTATTGAAACTTACAAGAAGCAAATAAAATCTGCTTCTAAATCTAACTTAGAGGAAGCAAAGTTGTATGCTTTCGCAGATTTCCTCTCAAATTTTATGAAAGATAAATAAAAAAGACCATAGGAGAGAACAAATGAGTCTGAAACATGCTCTTGAAACCGCGAAAGAAATTCTCGCTCAAAATTCCACGGAACAACTTGACGAGACATACTCTGAAGCCGAAGAAATGAAAAAGCGTAAAGGTACAAAAGCCGGTGGTGAAGACACTGAAGTTGCCGTAGATGCAGACGGTCGAGGTGAAAAAACTGCCGATGGTGTCACAGCCAAAATCGCTGAACCTGTTGATTCCGCACAACTTGGTAAAGAAGTCGTTGATGATATCAAAGACAAAGAAGCCGAAGAAGCCGAAGAAATGGGTATGGAAGGTGAAGAAGCCGAAGAGATGGAAGATGAGATGATGGGCATGGAAGATGAAGAGATGGAAGACGAGGAGATGGGAGATGAAGAAGAGGAAGGGGTCAAGAAACTTAAGAAAATGACACCCGGAATCAAAGAGCATCTTGGCAAACTCTTCTCTGGTGAAGAACTCTCTGAGGACTTCAAGGACAAGGCATCCACAATCTTCGAGACTGCCGTTGACATGAAGGTTGACGAAGTTCGTGCCGAACTCCACGAAGAGTTTGAGTCACGACTTGAAGTTCAAAAAGAAGAACTTGCATCCAAACTCGACGAGTATCTCTCCTACGTTGTCGAAAACTGGATGAAAGAAAATCAAGTTGCCATCGACGCTGGTATTCGCACCGACGTAACCGAATCCTTTATGGTTGGATTGAAGAAACTCTTTGAGGATCACTACGTCACAATGCCAGAAGAATCATATGATCTTGTTGAAGGACTCAACAACAAGGTTGATGATCTTGAAGGTAAACTTAACGAACAAATCGAAAAGTCCATTGAACTTTCCAAGGGACTTATCAAAGCACAATGCGAGGCTATGTACGAATCACATGCCCGCGATCTGACAACCTCTGATGAGGAAAAATTCCGCACAATGGTCGAGAAACTGGACTTCGACGGTGTAGATGACTTCCAAGACAAGTTGGTTACACTTAAAGAGAACTTCTTCGATGAAGACACACCAGTGAAGACTCCTCTCGTTGAGGAAGTCGCAGTTTCGGAAGAAGAAGCCATGAAAGAATCGGTTGATTTGAATCCTACAATGTCGGCATACACAAACATGCTGAAAAGAATCAACACAACCGACAAAAACAAGATCAAGTAATTACTAAGAAGGAGTTCTAAAAATGGAACAAATGCTTGTTGAAAATCTGAAAGATAAGTGGGGACCAGTTCTTAATTGTGAAGGAATGGCTCCCATCAAAGATGAGTATCGTAAAAATGTTACTGCGATTCTCCTCGAAAACCAAGAAAGAGCATTGAGAGAGGAAGTCAACACCACTTTTGGTACTGCTGCTGATCAGTCTGATACCAACGGTGCATTCTCCTCTATTGGTGCTTTCGACCCCGTTATGATTTCGCTCGTCCGTCGTGCGATGCCTAACCTGATTGCATACGATATCTGTGGTGTTCAGCCCATGTCTGGTCCTACAGGTCTTATCTTCGCAATGAAGGCTAAGTACGTTGATGGAGATGGTGACCGTGCTGGACCAGAAGCCCTGTTTGACGAAGCGTCCACCAAGTTCGCTGCCACCGCTGGTGGTGCGGGCGCACCTGCCGCTGGTTTGACTGGCGTTGGTTTCCCCGTTCAAGGCGGAACTGGTGACCCTCTCGGTGATAGAGGCACATCAACAGATGGTGACCCAAACGGTGTTGGTACTACTGGAGCCACCGACTTCTCTGCTGATCCCGGTGCTACACCTCCTCGTCTTGAAACTGGTACTTTCAACGAAATGGCGTTCAGCATTGACCGAACATCCGTCGTTGCTAAGACCCGTGCTTTGAAAGCGGAATACACATCCGAACTCGCCCAAGACCTCAAAGCAATTCACGGTCTTGACGCTGAAGTTGAATTGGCAAACATCCTCTCGGCTGAAATCCTCGCTGAAATCAACCGTGAAGTCGTTCGTCTGATTTACATTAACGCGAAACTCGGTGCGCAACAAAATGACTTGCTTTATAAGGATACAAACCCCGGTTTCTCTGGTGGTATCAATGAAGCCACAAGAATGGGTGGTATCTACGACATTGAAGCCGACTCCGATGGTCGCTGGTCTGCTGAGAAGTTCCGTGGCTTGATGTTCCAAATCGAACGCGAAGCCAATGTGATTGCTAAGGAAACTCGTCGTGGTAAGGGTAACTTCATCCTTTGCTCCTCCGATGTTGCTTCGGCTCTCGCCATGTCGGGCTTCTTGAACCTGACCCCAACTCCTGACATCAACCTCACCGTTGATGATACTGGTAACACCTTTGCTGGTACTCTTAATGGTCGTATCAAGGTCTATATCGATCCCTACTCTGTGTCGGGTGCTGATTACTGCTGTGTCGGTTATAGAGGTTCCAGTCCTTACGATGCTGGTATGTTCTACTGCCCATACGTTCCGTTGCAAATGGTTCGTGCAGTCAACGAAACCAACTTCCAACCGAAGATTGGCTTCAAGACTCGATATGGTATTGTGAACAACCCATTCGTGTCTGGTAATGGTGTGACTCGCGGCGATGGCACTGCCATTGATAACAAGGTTGATCCTCACTCTGTTAACGCTAAGAGATCCAACCAATACTTCAGAATCTTCCGTATTCTGAACTTGCATGGCAACACCTAATAGTTGGTGACAATTAAATACTTCGGATGAGGGGGCGAAAGCCCCCTTATCTTTTACCTAAATAAAAAGATGGCAGATCCAAACAATCCATTTATTGATAATCCACCGATCATTCGGTACAACCCTCCTCAGAACAGATTCTTTGGTCCATCGTACAATTCCTTACTCGGAGGAGCGTACGCAGATTCAACAAATTTCATTCAAGGAATCACGTTTGATTTTGATATTGGTTCGCCATATGCGTTTAGAAAACAACCTGACAATGTAAATTATCTGTATGGTAATTTTTTCAAACTTAGTATTATGAGGCTTCCTAAACTTGAATATTTTGTTCAAAAAGTAAGTCTACCAAGTTTTGGTGCAGATTCAAATGCCACGCAACCAACACGTTTTGTTGATCTGGTACATCCTGTCACAAACGCATCTTTCGATTCATTGACCGTTGATTTCTTGCTTGATGAGGATATGGAAACTTACAAAGAATTGTATGATTGGATGAGATCAATTTATCTTATTAAAGATCACAAATCTTATGAGAGTGATATTAGTAAACATTTCTGCTCTGGAACCCTGACAACCTTGAATCATGCTCAACAAAAGAATGTTGAAATCAGATTCAAAAACCTCTTACCTATCAGTCTCTCTCCAATCGAGTTTGACTCATCAATCACAGATATGACACCTCTGATAAGCACCGTGACCTTTGCCTTTGACATTTTTGAGATTGTTGGTAGAGACTGTTGATTTTTTCCTTGACTCCACTTGACATCCCTTTATAGTACGAGTGTCAACGAGAGAAAGGGGAAA
>CETN01057459.1_pt1 | contig 10582 bp, 8 predicted proteins | sample 531301 | NCBI WGS metagenome assembly CETN01 (sample SAMEA2622656, study PRJEB7988) | marine metagenome | isolation source: saline water (ENVO:00002010), including
TATCACGACCAAAATAAACCGCTGGTGAGCCGTCCCACTTTAAGGTTATCTCTGGACGACCTTCTGGATTATTCATCTTCTCAAGAGCGTCAAGAGCACGAATAGCGCCTTCACTACCCTCAAAGAAAATTAAATCTTCAGCGTGTTGAATACGAGGACTATCCTTTTTTGCTTCGTCTAATGATTTATCTTCTTTATCACGATGAGGGAAATCAAAACCTGCCTTTTCACGAATTGCCTCATAAACATCGTCAGGATATTTTTCTTTATCAGCAAGAATATCAAACAGGGTATAAATACTATCAAAATCTTCTGGTTTGTGACCTGTCCCTAAAACGCGATCTACGACTGTCTGAGGGTCGTTTGTTCTTTCCCCGGTCTCTCTATCCTTTAAACCAAAGAAGGCGCTCCAAGCATACCCACGCTGCGTTGCAATGGCATTGATCAAGTTCTGTCTGTCACCACCACGATACTCGCTTGGTCCCATCTCACCTTTGACTGCCCAAAGCATGAAATCTGGATTGCCGAACATAAGGTCTGTCTGAACATAACCATTAAATTCATCGCCCCCCTCTTTTGTCTTAATTGGGGTTTTGAAGTGAACTGATACACCTGTTTTATGAATCCAATCACGATAATTGTAGTCTGGATGGTTTTTTTCTAACCATATTACCAACTTATTTATTAATTCATCTTTTGAGACTTTTTTCTCATCAATGGCGATGTCCAAATCACCAGATGTTTCTTTTTCACCTGTTGTTCCCAATTTATGATTAACAAGATTAAGTTTTTTATCATCATCAAAATTTAAAACTTCTTCCTCCAGCCACTTTAGCGTAGGATCAACGTCATCGCGCTTAATACGAATAGTTTCTGATCCACCTTCATCACCTTTGAAAATATTGCCGCCTTCATTTAAGAGTTTGCTCATTTTTTATCTCCGCGTGTGACTTGGTAAGCAGTTGCTCGTCTTTTTAAAGAGAACGGTCCCGGTTGCTGCAATGCAAAAGGAACTTGTTCAATACCATCTTTCTTACCATAATTGCAATTTATGTTTTCAAATCTTTTAAGAACGGGTCCACCGCGTGCGCCATTGCCGGGTTCAATTGAATATTTTCTACCAATATCATTTCCGAAAACTGGTCCATCGCCACCAGCACTTAATCCATTTGTTGGTGCGCTGCTTTTATAAGGATGATCACCGGCTAAATCTCCAGTTAATCCCCACTTATGGGCTAAATATCCCTCAACTCTTTGACGGTCTGCGTCAGAGAGCCCACTACCAGTAATCATAATCATTTCAGCTAAGAGGAACTCTATGCCGCGTCCACCACCACCAATTTCTTCACCAATCCAAAATTGCATATCCCGATCAAAGTTATTTGTAATTAAAGTCGTTGAAGAATAACTCGCCGTAGTCTGATTACCATCGTGACTTAGATATCCGCTAGTACCAGAATGTTGGTGGTAAACAAGATTGGTTACACCACCCTTATTGTAATACTTGCTATTCGTATCATCTTCATCTGGGTAATATCTCTTACCGGTGCCGTAAGATGCCATATAATAATAATGACTAGTGTTTGTGAGAGTCCCTGATCCGGTGACCCACATGGCTAAACCATAAGCCCTGTCATGGGCACTATCGCCATATTGGTAAAGTAGGTTGGCGTCACCATAATAGTCTATTGGTTTATAAACGAAAAACGCATATCTGGGGTCATTCAATTCTGCCAAGTGACCATCAAACGCATCTTCAGAAGCAGTCAATGCTGTGTCTGGCGTGTGTTGTAAGCTGGCTTCCCAGAAATGTAAAGTATTTCTGTTGTTAATTAATAAAGAATCTGTAGCATTAGAAAATCTTGGACGTTGGTAGCCATTCGGGGCACCAAAACTAATATCATTAACTTTGTCTTTTATGATTGTGACATAACTATGTCCATCATCCACTACAGTGGTCATTTCATCAGTATCTTCACAATCAATCCAAGCAACAATGTCGGAACTTAAGGAATTACTTCCAGTGGCTGATGGTGTCCATAAACTTATATTATCTGAACCATATTTAGCGGCTGCACTCATTTAATCAATCCTATTGTAAGTTTTTCCAATCTTTCTTCTAATAGTTTTTCGCGGTAATCAGAGATAGATATTGACTCTTTTTTAGTTTGTTTTCTCTTATAATGTTTTTCTAAATTATTTAATAACTTCATTAGTTCTTTCTTGTCTTCATCGTCTAAGTCATTTAATTTGTTAGCTCTAAAAAAATTGAGTAGTTCTCTTACTTCAACTGGTCTTTCATCTCCCGTTGGGGCTGCAACAAAAACAAGTGCGGGGTCTTCTGTTTTATCATAAATATCGTCAAATTCAACTGATGGTGCCGCATTATAAATGGCAATAATTTTTTCTGCTAATTCTTCTCCCAACGCTCTTAAGCCTGAATTTGCCATTAAATCTTTTAATTTCAGTTCGGGATCCTCGTTTCTTGCGAAAATGAATTGTGAAATTGCATTTTGATTATACTGAAGACCTCCTGCACCTTTGTCCTCTCCACTACCTCCGCGTTCATCAGCAGCACCTGCTTTTGTGCCACCAGCTTCTCCCGGCTTTCGTGTTGTTGGCTCTGGTTTTGGCGCAGCTTTTTTAGATGCTGCGGCAGCAGCCTTTTTAACTGGTGCCGGAACTCCCTTGCTGCCAGTTTTCTTTTTCATCTTTGGAATTTGTTTTTTAGCTTTTTTCTCTTGTTCTTTTATTTCTTTTTCAGCTTTCTTTTGTTTTGGATCTGGTTTTTTAGGCTTTTTCTTATCGTCCTTTTTAGGTTCAGGCTTTTCTTTTTCTAATGGTGCCCCAACGCCAACTTCAATCAATTTTCGTTCTACATTTTTAGGAATTTCTTTCTTTACTTCATCTACATCAACTTCAAATTTATCTTGAAAGTATTTCTTAACTTCTTCTGTAGCTTCAACAGTTTTTATCATTGTCGCAGTCCATAAAAGAGATATTGCACCGGGTTCTTCATCAGGATTTAAACCTTTTGCAACCTTATATACATCGCTTTGAAGACCACCCTTGCCGTATATTGCTTTAGCTTGATCAAGAATTGTCTTGATTTTCATAATAGTGATTCCTGTTCTTGCGGCAGAGGTTGCAAGCCTTGCTGCTGCTGCAACCCTACTTTTACCACCAGCTTTAACCATTGTTTTTAAATCTGTAAAAGTTTGTCTTTTACCAAACGGCAAAAAGTTAAATCGGATAACTGAGCCAGTAATTCCAATTAAGTTCCCTAATTTTTCTTTTACAGAGCCCACTCTATCTTTAAATTTTACAAGCCCAGAATCATAAGTTTTTAAATATTTTTTATAAGTCTGTGAAGTTGGTACAATCTGTTTAAGAAGTTCATTGGCACTTTCTTCGTTTATATCTTCTAAATCTTGTTTCTTTAAAACTCTTATATCCTTGCCTTCTTTCTCAATTTTGTCTAAAACACGATCTGTGAGTCTTTGTCTAAAACCGGGGGTTAAAGCAATATCGCGTGCAGCCTCGTTATAGGCAAAATCAACCCCTTCTTTGACAGAGGGACCGATTGGTATTACTCTGCCGCCTCTTGAAACAGTTGCTGTTCCTGCTGTTGCAATCCTTCTTAAAAATTCTGCTTCGTTCCTTGTTTTAGATAAATTAACAATTTCTTCTGAAATCTTATTAAATGCATCTTCTGATGATGTACCCGGAATTGATACATATCTAACTTCACCAGATATATCATCAGACTCTTCTTTAAAATATTTTAATACAATTTCTTCAAGTTCTTGCCTTGAAACTTTAAATTCAGTCAATTTTCTTAGTCTATTAAATAAAAGATCGTATGGTCTTTTATTAGCTGAAAATTTAGAATTAAGAATTGACAATATCTGATCAAAGTTCTCTAATCCCAATCTATTCAAATCTATAGATGGTAATACCATATCATCTAAAAATTTCCCACCGTACTTAGCCTCGTATGCGATATTGCTCAAGGCATCGTATTTTTCTAAAATTGCGCGGTCGGCAGCGTATTCGGCAGCATAAGGATTATAAGCACTGTCAAGTCTCTTGGAAGCCTCGGGTGCCTGCTCAACAATCTCTTCAACAAAATCTTTTGAGAAAAGAGAATAACCTCCCTCAAATGTAGAATTTTCAGCAGAGGAAAAAACATCCAAAATCTCTTCTGGGGTTGTTCTACCAATTTGTTGAGCGCCCGATGTACGACCAGTCATTTTTCTGTAATTTAATATTACTGAATCTTTAACCTCTCTGCCGGTTGTTTTTTCAATTGTCTCGATAGCTCCTTTTGTTGCGACTCCTGTATTAACCCATTCAGGAGCCTGCCCTCTCTCAACACGAGTCCAAGTGCCAACTAAATCATCTGAAATTTTTGCTGCTTCGGAAAGCTGCCTTATGTACTGAGCGCCTGATTTAAAAGGTCGAGCAAGAGTTGGCAAGTTATATTTTTCAAGACTTTTAGCCGCCTTATCTAAAGACTGTAAAGTTTTATTAAGATAAGCGGGATTCGTATTTAAAATATTGATCATTTCAATACGAGCTAAAGTTTTATTTCCAGCTTTTAGCATTTGAGACATGCGAGACGCTTTGGCTGCATCGAATGAAGACAATCCAGCGGAAAACAAACAGAGAGCACCCATTAATGGATCTTTTGGTTCTTCAGTAAAATAAGAAACACCCGCAGCAGCATCTGATGCGACTGGAACGATAGCTGCTAATGATCCCGCTGCTGCACCAGCAGCAGGAGTTCCTATGAGAGAAACTGAGCCGCCCACAGCAGTAGCAGCTATTTCGGGGGGCATCATTCCTATCGCCATCAAAACCCATCTTTTCTTCTCAGTAAAAGATGCATCTTTCCACCAATTTACTGTTCTACTGCCCCAATCGCCAATACTTTGTTCAATTCCAGTAATTGCGGAATTTATAGCATCGGCAGAAGATGCGTGTCTTGAAATAATCTCCATCGCCTTGTTAAAATAATTGTCACGAAGTCGTTGTAATAATTGTTCAACATGTTTATGTGCATATTGAGGAAATTGTTTTTTGTATCCCGGCACCACTCCCTGTGGTGGATCAAAAAAGTAATAAATTCTTCTTGCAGCAGTTTTCAACGCCTTAGATGGTGTATCAATGTTTGAAACAGTGGCATTTTTAATTTTAGAAAAATCTTGAAGAATTGCCATGACTCCATTTGCTATATTTTTGTGAGAAGTAATTTTTTTATAAAAATAATTTACTCCAAGAATTGAACGAACGCGAGCCTGTTTTTTTATTTCCTGTGGGTCTTCATTATATCTTGTTATAGCCCTTAAATCTCTTAAGGATAATTTATTAAAAGTGTTAATTTTTTCACCAAATGGATCCGTATTTGGATTAAATCCATAAGATACAAGCTTATCTTTTATAACTTTTTTTATTCTTTTGCTCTCTTCTTCAGTTGCATACCCAAACGGCAGGGCATCTTCATTCAACTTTTTTCTGCCGTCCTCAAACATTCTTACTAACAAGCCAGCCATTTGAGCCTCAGCCTCAAGTTCCATAAGATTGTCAGAACCTTCTTCATCAGTTTTATCTAAACGACCATCACAATTTTGTTTATGATGCATTAATTCATGAGCTATGGATCTTAGAATATCCTTGGGGTGTCTGTTGGTCACATAAACATATACTGAATTTGTGGAGGGGTTATACATGGCAGTCTTGCCAAGCGCTTCAGAAGCATTAATCTCATCATTCACAAAATATACAGAATATGGCTTATTAATTTCAAGCTCCATATTCACAAAATTTAAAAACTCTTCAAGGAGTTCTTTTTTTAAAGTTTTATCTGCTAAATTTTTAATTGTGTACATATTAATTTACCTTTAATTAACTAGTTTAATAGTTTTTCAATACTAACCTCAAAGTGTGATGGGTCACCAAACTTACTATCTCTTGTAAAATCAGCACCTGCTCTAAATCCATTTCTTTTCATAGCAGCAACAAACTTCTTATATTTTTCTCTAAAGTTTAGAATTTTTTCCTTCATTTCTTCCGTAACTTCAAGTTTATTTTCTTTTGCGATGTCGTCATAATCTCTATTTCCCATTCCCATTGCAAACTGTGTTTCTTTCCAATAAGCCAACTTGTTTGAGAATGTTTTGGCTGGAACATAAAAATCAATACCAATTCCAAGGGCGTGTGTGGAAAGAGGGTCGGTTGGTTTTGATCCAATTCTTCTTGCGGTATAAGCTACTGGCTTAAAACCAAAGTCTTCAAGTCCAGATTCAGTTATTGCCTCTTGATAGGCATCTTGAAGTTTTTTTGCAAACTGTTTATTGAAACGAACAGTTTTGTCGCCCAACTTAACTCTTATTAAATTTTTTGTTTTCCAATCTTGATCAATTGTTACATTCCTTCGTGACTTTCTTTTCTTATTTATTGAATAATCAAGACCCTGTTTGCAAACAATATATGCAATTGATTTAGGAGTATTTCCACCTTTAAGTTTTGCTAATGAATTTTTATCGCACTTAACAGTAATTGTTCTTACTGGGGCAACTTGTATTTTAACAATTTTTTCTTTATCATCTTGGACTTCAACGTCATCAACTTTAGAGTCTTCTGGCTCCAAGCTGGGTTCTTTTGGGGTTTCTTTTGGTTCGAGAGGTATTGGAGGCATGGGAGATGGCTCTATCTGAGGTGGTACTGGCTTGCCTACTATACCAAACTCACCAAGAACATTTCTTTGCTGTAACTCAGATAATATAATTTGTTTCAAATTATCTAAATTTAAAAGTTTGTCTCCATTATGATAAACACACCGTGAATTTGGATCGATGCGACCCACATCTTTTAATTTTTTAGCTATTGGTGTTAGAACATCTTCTATGTTAGATTTTAATTTAAATCTATAATTTTGCCCTTCTTTTTTGACTTCATATGTGTGCTGTGTTAAACATTTAAATTGTCCAAAAGAACGAGACTTTAAGTCTAACTCAAAAGTCGCACCGCCATCTATTTTTTGTTTAATTTGTTCAAACTTTTCTTCTTCTTCATCTGTGTATTCTTTTAAAATAGATTCTGCAACGCCGGGAGGGGCACTCATCGGCAATTTTTTGTGAGGTTCTAATATATATGGAGTGCCACTCTTATTTTTTTTCGCTCCGCGAACATGCCCTATAAGCTCAAGATAGTTTTTATTGTCCAACTTGCGGCGCTTTTTCCACCACTCCACATCCTCGTCTAACGAGAGTTCTGCGTCCTGCGCTTGGTTCATAAGGGCATAGAGAGTACTTAGCTCTCCGCGCCTTCTAAGCAGCTTAAAAGCCAAGTTTTCAATAGAGAACTCACCACCAGTTTCAAGTCCAGCAACTCGCATCTTTTTGATTTTATTTTTTAAGCCTTCAATTGTTTCTAAAGATAGGTCACCCTCTACAGAAACCAACATATCTATCTCTTTAGAAATCTTGTCAGCTTTATCTTTAACCTTGTTAAGATTAAGTTCGGCGGATAATTTAGTATCGCGAACAGGTTTAACAAGCCACTTATCATCTTTTACACTGTAAACACCAGTTGAGTGGTGATCAGAACCAGCATCTGTGATATATAATTCAACCTCATGTCCAAAAATAGTAACATTATGTCTATTGTTCCAGTTGATTGCTTTGGTTGTGAGATAATCTCTCATAAATTCAGGATCATCACCAATTTTTGAAAAATCAAACAACAAATGAATATCAACATCGCTGTATTTGCTATAGTTGTAATTTGCTAAACTGCCTGTGAATTCAATTTCATCGATTTCATCAGCAGTCATTTCTAAATTTGTTGTTTTCAGGAAATTTTTAACAATCGCCATTATCGCCAAACGTACCTCTGTATCAAGCTTCTCATCTTTCCAAAAATCTTTGTTAAGAGTTTGCTTGTGTCCAAATTGTAGTTCGTCTTTTGCAATGGTTAGTTTCATTATAATCCTTTCCGTAGAGCCAGCTTGATTATGTCGTGTGTATCTTTGATCATATCATACTTTTCAATTTCATCTGCTCTGATCCACTTAAACTCTTCGTGTTCATCCAGCACGTTCATCATCTTTGGTTCCTGATTTACACGAGCCATAAAAAAGAAATAGTTTTTGTCCCCTTCTTGCTTATTTAATAAATAGTTTGTTGAACCGGGTTTAAGTTCAATCCCGGTTTCCTCTAAAACTTCTCGTATAACATTGTTAAGTGGTGTTTCTCCAACAAGAGCTTTGCCTCCCGGTATACACCACTTGTTTGGAAAGCTGTCAGACTTCAAATCGGCAGGACGTTTTAATATTAGAATGCGGTCTTTTGGATCTAATAAAACTGCCATTGATGACTGATTTGGATTATCGTCTTTATGCTTAATTTCTTTCACTGGATTCATAATACCACAACCAGAGTAAATAGTTTATTTATTTATAGTTTTAATGATATTTTTAATTTGTTTTAAAGTTGGTGAAATTACAATATTTTTAAAATTTTTTGTTACCGCACTCACCACACCAACAACCTGACCTTTGTGGTTTAATACTGGTGATCCAGATGAACCTCCAGTTGCGGGTAGAGTGTAAACTTTTCTATCGTGCGCACCGCCAGAATACATTCCTTTGAACAAGGGAACTAAATTTTCTTCAAAGATGCCCGCTGGCGCAGCAATATTGTATACTTGCTCTCCTATTTCTGGTAGTTTTTTAGCTATTTTGTATGGTATACCTTCAAACCTATCTGTAGAAACAATGCATAAATCAGATTCAAAGTCCATTGCCTCAATTTTGTAGTAATGTTTTTTCATTTTTAAGGTTAGACCATAGAATTCTTGCTGTGCTTTAAAACCGGGAAAGTAAACCAGCTTTCCATAGTCATTATGACAGACGTGAGCAGCAGTCATTAGATAAGATTTCTTTTTGTGGTGCATAATAAGAAACGAAGATGCACTTGATTCAAAATTTTTCGTCATACACTGACTTGGTTTTAAGGGGTGGCAAGCAGTTAAACTTATTTTTTTCTCAATTTTTAGAAAAGTGCCTTTAAAAAAGACATTTTTCTTGTGTCTTGAGCTAATCATACAACTATTTAATGTTGAAAAAATCAGTAACAAAATAATTTTTTTCATATTATAAATACAGAGAGGTGAGAAGTTTTGAAGAATTTTTTAGTTATTTTTGCTGCAATCGCGGTTTTAGTACCGGCTCTTTACTCAAGTGCGTCTATGAAACAGGCAAAAGTATCCACAGACAACAGTTTTTTTAACAAATTTGAACAAACATATAAAATTAGCGAAGAACAAAACACAAAATTACAAAAAAAGCAAAATTTTATGTTTTTATTTCAAAAAGTAAACAAAAAATAGTATAATGTCCTTATGGAATTATCCGATATAGTAAAAGTTGCCGCAATAGCAATGGCTTGCCGCAATAGAGCACGAGCTTTATTGTCTGACAACCAACATTTTGATGATGAAACCTTTGATGCTTTAGTGGCATATACCGATAATGTTTTAGACACGATTGATGTGCTAACAGAGATATTGGATGAGCATTATGAAAATCTAAATACTGCTGAGTGTCTGTTATTAATGCACCAAGTCAAAGAAAATATAGATAAAAGTGTAGAAATAGAAGAGTTTTTATCGCAATACGTTAGTTTAACTGTTCATTGACAGTATTTTACTTTAAAAGTGACTCTCTACCAGTCATAAGCAGTCTTGGAATGAAAGATTTCTTTAATTTAAGCAATTTTGCGAACTTTGCACGAGTTCTTGCTTCCATGTATATGGTTGATGGCTTTTTTATTGTACCATCAATGAGTTGATCGCTGAAATCATAGAATTTTGCCTTAGATTTTGCAAAAACTGGCGTTGAAATAAATAAAATTGTAAAAATTACTAATATTTTTTTCATTTAGTAGTCAAAAATCACTGGGATGTCCTCTTTTCCTCGCATAATCCCAATATTTGCCCCTCTAACATCCTCAATTTGCTCAAAACTTTTTGTTTTTAGCATATTTCTCAACTGATCTAATAGATTTTTTGCAAATTTCTTATCCATAAGCACGATTTTTTGGTCTTGTACGACAGTATCAATGTCACTTTCAGTTTTATTGTCAACATCATCCTTAGCAATGTATTTTAATTTAGTAATTTCCATATCTAAGTCGGTTGTAACCTTAACCATATCCTTATCTTTGTGTACAAAGCGCATATGTGAACTTAATTTTATTAATTCAGGCATTTCAGCATAGTACCAAGTGCGATCAGTGGGTAATTTTAGCTCACCCTCGTCATAAATGTGCAAGTCGGCAACATCACCCTTGCCACCAAACGCCTTTTCTTGAGATTTTTGGTATCTTTCTCTGTCAGTTTTAGCATCTGGATCAATTACATCGTCAGTTGCAAGCGGATCAAACGACCCACTGTAAATCTTAAGAGCGTGATTGTTGTCTAACAACACAACAAAACCAAATGAACCTGCTCCTAAAAATTCTACAATCTTATTTTTGCCTAAAATATCATTTGCAGCAACCATATGATCAATAAATCT
>CETN01050141.1_pt1 | contig 10576 bp, 8 predicted proteins | sample 531301 | NCBI WGS metagenome assembly CETN01 (sample SAMEA2622656, study PRJEB7988) | marine metagenome | isolation source: saline water (ENVO:00002010), including
TTCCAACTTTGACTAGATCCTGTGTTTTGTATCTTTAATGCTATAGCTCTTGCTCTGGCTCTAGTGTCTACCTTCTGTGTACTAGAGGTAATATCAAAAGGCCCTAGTGACGAGCTTGCAGCTGTGTCATTTGGAAAGTTTCTTAAATTTAAAGTTATTCTGGTTGAGCCTGTTTGTGAAATAAAATCGGGTATAAATCTTCTTATCTTCATCATAAACTCACCATCGCCTCTTAAATCAGGTATAGCAGAAGTCGTACCTCTTGCCACTCTTTGTGTAATATCAAAATCACCAGACAAGATATTTGCAGTTATTGCAGTTGTCGTACCGCCTTTAATTTGATCTGTGCCTGTTTCATGTTCATAATAAGTTGAAGTGCCATCTGTATTGCCTTGTACATATGTAGCTGATGTAGAGGGTTCTACACCGTCAGCATCATATTCTAATGCATGTGGTTTACCAAAGATAGCAGAGTCAGCCCATGATGTTCTAGCCAATGTTCCAACTGTCCATATTGGTCTTGTTGGAGATGAATCAAAATAATTATAACAAACCATCCTGTTTACCACAGAAGATGTTGACGTTGGGTAGAACCACATAATTTCACCAAACAAGTTGTTAAGTCCTGCTGTAATCATTTGATTACCAGAATCTAAATTAATATCATCATATACAAAATCCTCTACTAAACACGGTAGTGATTCAAGAGCACCGGCATATTTAAAGAAACCATTTTCAGATAACCAGTATGCTGCTCCATCCACTTCAACAACTGCGTTCTGTCCAGCTAATCCACAGTTAGTTCCAACTTGCACGAATGCAAATGTAAACGGTTGACCTACGAATCTTTGTAGAAATAATGCTGTGTCTGTGTATACATAAATTGCATCCCTACCTCTAATCGCTCCCATGATCCGTGATCCGTCAGCCAGTCTCTGTGTGCCAGCGTCATTGGTTGCAGTTGGCACATATGTATTAATATCCTCAACAGCAGAGAATCTAATAAACATATCGTCTTGTGTGGATTTATCGCCAATCGTTGTTTCTGTACCAAAGAACACTAAGTGTCTATCCGGTGTAGATACGATCATGTGTCTTGATGCTGTTGGTGCACCTGATATAATTGTAGCTCTGTTTGAAGTGGCGTTTACGGCTGCTGAATTCCATTCAAACACTTCACCATCGTGAATTAAACAAATAGCTTTGTCACCAAAATTATCTAACGACCACATACCTGGTTCTAATACTAAGTCACCAGATGCAGCCTCGCCCCATGCAACATAGCTTGAGGAGTTTGTAACTGTTGCTCCGTTACTGTGTGTAGTTGGCGATGTTCCTCTAACTCCTCTTGTAATACCTGTAAGTTTGTTTCCTGTAATACCTGTGTATGATATCTCTTCAGTTCCTATTTGTACAAAGTTTGTTCCTGATGATGGAAACTGTGTAGCGTCTGTTAAAGTTATTTCTGTAGCTGATCCGTTGTTACCACCAGACGTGCTAGATATGGCTCCGTTTAAAGTTGTTGTAAAAGCACCAACTTCTTCTCCACCCCAAGTTCCAAGTGACCATCCAAAACCTTTTGCCTGAACAGCAGGTCCAACTGGAAAATAATGTTGAACTCTAATACCACCAGACGTTGTAGCGCCTGATCCTGTTTCGTTTGAAGGCATCGTAATTGTTATAGTATCTGCTGTTGGCACAGACGTTACCATAAATCTTATGTCATCAAAATCAGACGCACTAAAATTTGAATTTGTAATCGCACTAAAATTATCTAACAATATAATATCACCTGCTTCAAAACCATGAGATGTAATTGTGATTGTAACTATGGCCGATCCATTAGACGTGCTAAATGCATTAGAAAGCGTAGTTGTAGATTTAATTGGGTGTATGTCATAGAACACGCCACCTGAATAAGCATATAATATTCTGTTTGTTCCTATGATTGAGTATTTAATACTCTGACTATTGATAAATTGGTGTAGTCCTCTAGCAGCGCCTGTAACATTGTCTGCCCCTAATTGTTTCCAACCACCTATTTTTTCAGGTGTCTGATACCTAAAACGAACGTTATCACAGTCTATCCACTGGCCTTCAGCCGTAGTCGCTGTAATTTGTTTATTAATACCTGGTGCAAAGCCTATTTTTTGTAACATATAATATCCTGTTTAGACGAGGAGTATTGTGGTGTGGTGGAAATACTCCTCATCAAAACAGGACTATATAATATTATTTATTGATTTTAAAGCCTTTATACCACGCTGGTAAACCTAAAAAAGGTCTTTTATCGTACAGGTTTTCTTTGGCTGTTTTCTTCTTAACATCGTTATAATGCAAGAATACTTGTGCACAGTCTTTACCTTTAAAAGCCTCTCTCCAATGCTCTAGCTCACAGCCCATGTAAACTAACATATCACCAGGATCTAAATCTACTTGAACACCAGCTTGTTTTTCTTTACCTGTCGGATCTAAGTATATAGGCCAAGGATCACCACCAAGATTTAAGGTAGTGGATATCTCACAAGAATACCTATCTTTGTGACGATGTAATATGTCTCCATCCTTATATATTCTAGCGTAAGAGTATGCTGGCTGTAATTTATAGCCGGTTTGTTTTTCCATCTTAGTTTGAAGACCTTGTAATAAAGTCTCCATGACAATATCGCTATAATGTGAGTATGTGTTTGGAACTTGACTATCATTCCATACACCAAAGTATTCTGTAAAAGGTGATATATATTTATTATCAAATAAAAATCTAGCAACCCTCCTTTTGTTTAAGAAATAAGTGTAACAAAAATCTGCTAACTCTTTTGATATAGCTCCTTTTATGACTGAATATTTATTTTTTTTGAACGACATTTTTTCTCCTTTTCATTAGTTCTTTTCTTTTTTCTTCCAAGATTGTTTCTACAAAATCATCTTGAACTTTTGTATTAGTGCCTAAAATAGTTTTTATATAATTAATCATTTTTTTATTTTTTAATATCATTTTTATAACAGTCTAAAACTGGTTTTGGTATTGCTTGTATGTTCCAATGTATAAATCTAAAAGGTTCATATCCATTGTCAACGCTATATAAATGAGGCATAAAAGAATTAAAGAATATAATTCTTCCTGGTTTTACACTATAGTTTATTTGAGACGTTGCTAAAGTTACGTTATTTTTATTTTTTTCAGGCAGAAGATTCATACACCTGCCTGGTCTAGGATCTTCAAATACAGGTCGTGATGTTATATCACTAGCTTTTAAAAAATAAAAACCAGACATGTGACCATTCCAGTGTGTATGTAAGGTGTGATGTCCACCACCTAGATGCGAAAATTCTTGCACCCAAAGTTCAGTTAAAAACAATTGATGACCACTTAAATCAAAACCTTGTTCATCTAATAAATTATATGCTGTAGCTATTATCCATTCTTGTAGATCTTTAAATTTTGGATCACCTATAAGGCCAGTAGAATGATGGACCATACCATGATCTCCTTTGTCTCCATATTTTTTAGTTCTTTCATTTATAAATTTTTTATTACTTTTAGCTGCTGCTTTAATGTATGGATCAGAGGCTTTATTTAATTTTTTCACCCACTCTGGTTTATCCATCCAATATATTGGACAAGTAAAATAATCTTCTCTAAATAATTGTTCTTTTTTATCTTTCATCGAAACGGGTATCCTAAGTTCCATATTACTAAACTATACCTAGATCCTTTTATTACTGGACAAACTCTATGCCAAACAAAAGATGGGAATACAACTAAAGATCCCTTTGGTAAAATTTCTTTACATTTATATGGTTTTACTTTTTTATCAGGGTCCATGTTTCTAAAATCAAACTCTAACTCTCCACCTTTGTATTCTTTTGGATCAGATAAAGAAACAGTGACAGACAACTTTCTTATCTTACCGTGATCAGGTGCAGATGTATTTTCTCTTATATAAGGTTTGTCCCAACTATCAGAATGCCAATCATAGTACTGACCTTTTTCATATTTTGTAAATTGACAGGACTCAGACCAATCCCAATTAAAATTCCAACCTGCATTAGCGTTTGCTTGATGGACATATGGATGTATTTCTTTGTATATCCATCTATCATTTAACCAAACAATATTAGAATTTCTTTTCTTTTTTAAATCTTTAAGTTGTTTTTTATTTAATTTCTTACCACCATATCCACCTGTTACAGCCATTTGATCAGATATAGATTTACCATACTTAACAATATCATCACATATTCTTTCAGGAATAGCATTTTGAAACCACCAACAATAATTTGATAAATTCATATTTCTTTCTATTGTATATTGTATTTTTAACCGATTGTCAAAGTCCCAGAAACAGTGAAAGTAGCCACTCTATCATTAGCTGGTCCTACACAGTTTGCTACAGAATTAGTACCTGGAGATACAGATAATGGGTGCGCACTTGGCACTCTTACTATAACTATACCAGATCCACCGTTACCACCAGCAGCATTGTCGCCACCGCCACCACCGCCACCACCAGTGTTTACGCTTGCGTTTCCGGCAGCAGGTGCAGGGTTTCCTCCACTTCCAGCTCCGCCACCACCAGGAGTTGTAGCTCCTACATTTCCAGCGCAGTCAGCGCCACCTGTTCCACCAGAGGCTCTTACAACTGGTGTTCCAGTTATTGAAGATGCAACCCCAGCTCCACCAGCACCACTTGATGGTACAGTTCCGTTCGTACCTGATCCACCAGCACCTCCACCACCGCCAGCTCCTCTCCTGTTAGCAGTTCCACAATTAGAACTAATACCACCAGCATTTCCTTGAGGTGGATTTACAGGAGGTGTGTTTCCTGCTCCACCTGCTCCCCCAGTGACTCCTCCACCGATTGAAGCTCCACCACCAGATCCTCCAGCTCTACCATCTCTTTGATTACAAGGTGCCTCACCACCTCCACCTCCGCCACCAGCAGATGTTATGTCTCCTAATGATGATACCTCTCCATCGCTTCCTATATTTCCTAAAGGACTACTTGGTCCACCGCCTGCACCACCGCCACCTATTACTATTGAGTTATCACCTAGTGTTAAAAATTCTGTTGCTCCAGCTAAAGGTGAGTCAAATGAAATTCTAAATCCACCAGCTCCACCTCCACCACCAGTAGATCTTCCACCACCTCCTCCACCACCTATAACTAGATAGTGAGCGTTTACTCCTGTTAAAGGCCATTTGCCTTGTTGTACAGCTGACAATTGAGATTGCATCGACCAAACACCCGATGCTGCATTTAATTCTTTTACTAAAACTACTCCTGATCCACCGTTAGCACCATTACCGGATCCTCCACCACCGCCTCCACCGCCACCGGTGTTAGCTGTTGCATTTGCACCTGTTCCACCTGGAGAGTTACCGCCAGCTCCACCACCGCCAGCTCCTCCTGAAGCTGCTGGTCCTGCAAAATCTGCTCCACCGCCACCACCTCCGGCTACTGAACCACAAACTCCAACTGCTGGTCCAAAAACTGGTGATACGTCTGTGCCTGCTCCACCTACGCCTGCTACGTTATTTGGTTTAGATGCTGGTGCGTTACCACCTACTGCACCTGCTCCGCCACCACCGCCAGCTCCTGATCCACAGGCTCCTGGTGATGCTACGTTGTTTGATGCTCCACCTGCATTACCTTGTCCGCAAGTTCCTGGTGATCCTGGATATGGTCCTCCAGCGTCATGGAAACCACCGCCTCCACCAGATCCACCTGGATCTCCTGCAGTGTCTCCTGTTGAGCCACCTCTTCCACCACCTGTTGCAGTGATTGTTACACCACCTATAATAGCTGTTGAATTACAACCTGGCACTCCTAATAATGGAGTTCCTGGACTTGGTTGTGGAGATCCTCCACCACCGCCTCCAATTGTAACTGGATATGATGTTGATGCTGTTACAGGTATTACGGCTCCAGGATTTAATAAACCTCCTGCTCCACCGCCGCCACCTTTATCACCACCACCTCCACCACCGCCAGCAACAACTGCGACTTGCACAGCTCCTACTCCTGCAGGTGTAGTGTAATTACCTGTTGCTGTTACTTGTGTAGTTTTATTTTTACCAAATGATGTGGAGTTGGTCTTACCGATAATACCACCGTTTAAAGATCCGCCTTTAGTGCTTGGCATTTAATGTCCTCCTATGCGGACACCCAAGCTAGACCTGATGCGTCCCAAATAAAATTGTTATCGTCTTTATCTTTTGCAATCCATCTTTGGTTATCTTCATCCCAAGATACGTGGTAAGGATTTTCTGCATCTGGTCCTTCATTAGTAGGATTAGCAACTGGTGCTTTCCAATCATTGCTATCATCTAAAGACCATGATGCGTATGGTTGTGGATGTAAAAATACGTTTTTATCGAAATCATATGTATAGCCTTTTCCAGCATACATTTTTCTAAAATTGTGATTATAAGAAGTTTGTTTCCATGTGCCTCCACCAAAAAATGTAGAACACCAGTTCTCTCCTTCTGGTCCTTCATCAACAGGTGCGTGTTCGTTGCTAACAACGACTACTCTTTCTACAACCCAAAGTTTATCGGACGTGTGTCCTGTTGGATCTGTTTTTTGTATAAGTTCAGCGAAATGTGCCATTTTGTTTTTCTCCTTATTTTTGTTTTATATATAATTTTAATATTACAATCAACTATAAAGTCAATGTTCCTGTTACTGTAAATACAGCAATAGTATCACTACCGTCTGTAAATGTTGTATTCGTGCCTGGCGCCACAGCAAAACTACCTGGTAAACTTGAAGTAGGTGCTCTTAAAACTACTATTCCAGGCCCACCATTACCGCCTAATCCTGCAGGTGCTGCAGCACATCCTCCACCGCCACCACCACCTGTATTAGCTGTTCCTGGAGTTCCACTAGCATTAGCGCCTCCAGCTCCTCCACCGCCTGCTCCACCAGAACCGGCTGCAGGTGATGATCTAGTATTTTCAACTGATCCACCGCCACCACCAGCAAAAAATCTTCCTGGTGAGGGTCCTGGAGTTCCAAAAGAAGGTGCTTGTGGTGCACTTCCAAATATTGCTGTTGATGCTCCTACACCACCATCTCCTGAAGTAGCTCCTGGAGCTCCTGGACTTTGTCCAACTCCACCAGCTCCTCCACCACCACCGGCTGATATGAAAGATACAGGTCCTCCGTCGTGACCCGCTCCTCCTGAATTACCTTGAGGTGGGGTTGTTGGAGGTGTGTTACCTGCTCCACCTAATCCTGCAGGTGCTGCAGCACCACCGCCACCACCACCTGAACCTCCGGCTGCAGCAGTTATTGATGCTCCAGCGCCACCGCCACCACCTCCAGTAGATGTTATTATACTAAAAATTGAATCTGTTCCGCTAACGGATGCTGCTGGTTGGTTTCGCGCTCCCGTACCACCAGCTCCCACAGTTATTGCGTGGGATCCTTTTCCAAGTGCTAATGATGGGACTGTTGGAGAACATACAGAAGTTCTAAAACCACCAGCTCCACCACCACCTGTTATTCCTCCAGGTCCTGATCCACCACCGGCTCCACCGCCGGCTACTACTAAATAATCAAAAGACGTATAAGGTCCAGCTCTTGTTGTAAATGATGCTGTGCTTGTAAATAAATGTTGTGTGTTACCAGAAACACATGAAATTGTTCCGCCACCTGCTCTTTGTGGTCCTGGATATTGAATAATTACTACACCTGATCCACCAGTACCAGCTGTTCCTGTGCCTCCAGATCCTGCTCCACCTCCAGTGTTAACAGTTCCGTTTCCGTTAGCTGTTCCTCCACCACCGGGACCTGCTGCTCCATTAGTTCCTGAGCCACAATTTCTTCCACCGCCGCCACCACCAGCTCTTAATGTTGAATCTCCTGGCCAAACATTAGCTCCTGCTCCACCAGCTCCACCAGTGTTTGGTCCTGGTGAGGGTGTTCCCGCAGCTCCTGCTCCACCACCGCCACCACCTGCAGTGTTACAAGGTGTTCCTGTTCCGCCAGGATTACCTTGTGCAGTAAACGTAGTTGGATTGTTACCAGATCCTAGTGTTCCTGCTCCTGCTCCATCGCCAGATCCAGATCCACCACCTGAACCTCCATTTCCACCGGATTTGGCACCAGCAGGTGAAGGAGATGTTGCAGCTCCTCCCATACCTCCATGTCCACCGCCACCAGCTGTAAAAGTTGAAATGTCTGGTCCTGAAATAGATGAATCATTTCCGTTACCAGCAGTTGAGCAGGTTGATTGAGTCTGATCGGTATTGGGTGTGTTTGCACCACCTGCACCAACTGTAACATTGTAATCATTGTTAGTGCCTAATTCTAAAGCTGTATTAAATCTATATCCACCAGCTCCACCGCCACCACCTCTATTTGGTGCAGCTCCTGCACCACCACCTATTGTTAAAATATTTATGTTTCCAAAAGGCGCTGCTCCTGGCCATGCATCATTTAATCTTGCATCGTAAACTTCTTCTAATGAAAAAACACCAGTTGCTCCTGGTCCTGTTGTTGTAATTTCTTCAACAGCCACCATACCTGATCCACCATTACCACCTTGTGAACCAGAACCTGGAGGAGAACCTGGTCCTCCGCCACCGCCTCCACCGCCGGTGCCACTTAAAGCATCATCAGCGTTTGCACTTCCTGGTCTTCCACCTGGAGTACCACCTCCAAAACCAATATTATTAGATGAAGGATTTCCACCGCCACCACCGCCAGCGATTGCAGGCATTGTTCCTGCTGGAGCCGCTGCAGTAATTGCTCCACCAAAGGGAGTTAAATAAGATTCTAAAGATGAGCCTGCACCTCCTTTTGATTGATTACAAGCTGTGTTTCCTGGAAAGCCAGTGCCACCAGAACCTCCGCCTCCACCACCAACAGAAGGTGTAGCATTTCCGCCTGTGTTTCCTTGTGGGGGATCTGTTGGAGGAGTGTTACCTGCACCACCAGGTTGACATTGTCCGCCACCGCCACCTGAACCACCGGTTGCTCCCGTAGAATCACTAGATGGAAAACTTCTGTCAGAGCCTCCTCTTCCACCACCAGTGGAAGTTTGAGTTGTAGGGCCAGGAAATACTAAACTTGAATTACCTCCAGATGTACCGTTTCCAGTTCCACCTGCTCCACCAGCTCCCACTGTAACAGCGTAAGGTGTTGATCCACAAACAGATTGATTAGAAAAAGTTCTGTATCCACCTGCGCCTCCACCGCCTGCTCTATCAGCTCCACCTGCACCACCACCAGCGATAATTGTGGCATTAACTTTAGTTGTATCTGATTCAGTAGTTAAAGTTCCAGAAGCTGTAAAAATAGAAACTTTTGGTTTTTTCTTTTTTTCGGTAGTGTTGACTGGTCCTATAATTCCGCCATTTGCCATAGCTTATAAAACCTCCTACGCGTCGTCTATCGATTCATACGATACGAATAGTTCTAAATCTCCAGAAGCGTTTGCTCCGCCTTTTAGAACATCTGACTCCATCATGTATATTGGTGTATCTAATACAACTAACGTTGCGTCAGCTGGAACCGATACCGTTTTTGCTAAATGAAAAGTTCCAGAAGTGTCAAAGTTTGCAACACCGTCTGGAGTAAAGTTTGATTTTGTAATTGATAATGTTAAATCTGCTGAACTAGATCCGTCTACGTTCGCACATGTAATTCTGTTTATTTTTACTAATTTGTCAGCTGAAACTGTCATTAAAGTTGTAGTCGTAGTAGCTGTTAGAGCAAATCCTACTGATTCACCTTTAATCGACGTTACTGATACTATATTCGGGTTAGCCATAATTTACTCCTTTTTATCCAAAAACGATCGCCATTGCAATAGCTTTTCCTGTTGAAATACCAGCATCAGCAAAGCTCAAAGTCCCTGATCCATTGGATACTAGCGCTTGTCCTGATGATGTAGCATCTGCAGTAGGTAAAGTAAAGCTTAAATTAGAACCCATAGCACCAGCTATAAACTCTATATGATTACTTCCAGCGTCAGTATCCTCATTAAATCTTAATGTTGCACCTCTAGTGGCGTTTCCTACTAGGTTTACAACACCACTTCCATTAGGGTTTAAATCAATATTAGCGTTTGAAGTAGTCACAATATCTTGACCGTTCATGTCAAGATCACCACCTAATTGAGGTGTAGTATCTTCTACTACGTTAGAAATACCCAGAGGTACTTCTATCATATCAGGATTTGTTCCATCATTAGCAGATGCAAAAATTATTTTAGTTCCTTTATCTGTAGCTCCAAACGTTACAGAATCACCTGATCCTGAAGCGTATTTAAATTCAACTGTGTGAGAACCTGATGATGTGTTTTTTAAAATGTAAAATGTTTCTACGTCAAGGGGAACTGTCACAATTCGATTACCAGAAATCGTTCCAGTAAATTCAATCATTCTGTGTTGAGCTGTTCCAGTTGTGTTTCCATCAACAACTGTTAAAGCTGTTGTACCCGCTCCACCAGCTATATCTTGTGCATTATATCCACTAAATAATTGTGAAATTAAACTTAAGTTTGTATTAGTTTTTGTACCCCACGTTCCGGCGTTTTCACCGGTTGCTTGAAGTTCTACACC
>CETN01015217.1_pt1 | contig 10566 bp, 13 predicted proteins | sample 531301 | NCBI WGS metagenome assembly CETN01 (sample SAMEA2622656, study PRJEB7988) | marine metagenome | isolation source: saline water (ENVO:00002010), including
ACAGGACCTACAGGACCAAAAGGACAAAAAGGTGCTCAAGGAGAAGATGGTGAAGATGGTGGTACAGGTCCACAAGGAGCAACAGGTTCTAAAGGTTCACAAGGATCTACAGGACCAGGTGTAAGTACTAGTTCAAATACTCAAATTAATAGTTTAGGTGTTGGTACTGCTGCTAGTGGAACAACAGGAACAATTAGAGCTACTAATGATATCGTAGCATTCTATTCTTCAGATAAAAGATTAAAAGATGTTAAAGGTGTTGTTGAAAATGCTTTAGAAAAAGTACTACAATTAAATGGTGTAATGTTTGATTGGATTGCTAAAGATGGAATTCATGATAATAAAGGACACGATATGGGTATTATAGCTCAAGAAGTAGAAAAATTCTTCCCAGAAATAGTAGTTACTAGACCTAATGGATATAAAGCTGTTAAATATGAAAAATTAGTAGCAGTACTTATTGAAGCAATAAAAGATTTAAATAAAAAAATAGAAAATAAATAAATTATGGGATTTATAGTTACAGGTTCAGTTATTGATGGTGCAGGCAACACACATGATAATTTTTATGTGAGAATTGATCATTATCAAATACAAAAATCAATGGGAAATATATGTACTACTTTAGGACATTATACTTCTAAGGAAGGAGCAGCTAAAGCTTTTCCTGAACATCAAGAAGATTATTTAAAAAGTGATGCAACTGCTTACATTGCAGCTCCTTGGACTACTGGAAGTCATAAATGGGGTGGTGTACCAATAGAATACCCATTAACTCAAAGTGTTATTACTCCTGAAATATATTATTATAATGAATTTGAGGATAAAGTTGTTGAGTATATAGATTATGATGATGATGGAAATGAAATTACTGCTCAAAGAACAGAATCTGTAGAAGTAGTTCGTACTGCTAGTGTTGAAGTAACCAAATCTTTAATTGATCTAGATCAAATAACTGGTAGTGTATATGAACATGCTTATGCCAGAGTAAAAAATACATATAGTGAAATTTATGGTTCTAACAATATACAAGATTTAGATTAATGGCATTTGGAGCAAGTTTAGGAAATAATAATATATCAGTAACATCTAGTTTATATCAATACTATTTTGTTGATTCTACAGGGTGGAATACAGCTAATGGTACTACAAATAGAAATGTAAGAAATTGGTTAATGCAAGGTGCTGCAGGACCTTATCCAGCTGTAGATACTAATCATACTCCTAGTACAAATGCTGCTCTATCTATACCTAGAAATAAAGATAGATTATTTTGGGTGAATTTAGAAATAGCATCTTTTACTACTGTTTCATCTGTAAGATTTGAATCATCTTTTCTTGTTTTAGGTACATCAATACCCGGATGGGAATGTGCAGGATTATCAAATAATCAAAATTTTGTAACAATTAATTGTACTATGAATTATCCCTTTCCTTTTACTGCATGGAGAGTAAATAGCTCTTCAGGTGTAACAGGAACTACAGTACAAAATACAAATATATTTTTCAACAGTACATATGGTGGAACAAGTTTTGAAAATATTACTGCTTTTTTTGCTATATAGAATTTAATTACTACATGGAGGTAATTTGGGTTATAGAAAATGTTTTAAAAACACAAGAATTTTACAATAGAAGAAGAACTTCTTTACTTATTGCTTCTATTGGTTTATGGAAAAAATATCATCCTAGACATCATACTGTTTTATATTGTGATTATATTACATTTGATTTATTAAATAATTTAAATGTACTTCATTTATGGGATGAGATAAGAGATTTAAACTACCCAGATAAAATAGATAGAAAAACATTTTGGTCTACTTGTAAAACTAAAATTATAAGTGAAACTAAAATTCCCTTGTTAGTTGTTGATCACGATTTTCTTATTTTTAAAAATATAGATGAATATTTAAAAAATGAAGTAATATATAGCTATGATGAGGAAGATCATGGTTGGTATCCTGCTAAAAGCGATAGATATGTTTTAAAATTAAATTATAAAATACCCAGAAAACAAGATTTAGCAGCTAATGTTTCTTTATTCTATCTTCCTGATCCTAAATTTGCTAATGAATATGGTAAACAAACCTTACAAAATCATATAGAATTTACTAAAATGGGGGTTACAGATACAAGTTATATGATACTATCAGAACAATTAATGTTAAAAGAAAATTTAGTTGATCAAAATATTCCACATAAAACTTTATGTAATGGAATTTTTAGTAATAGTGGTGGTTCTTTTGTATATGAAGGTAAATTAGAAGAAAAACATTGGATAAAAACTCATGAACATGGTATTTGGAATTATGAAGAATATTCATTATATTGTAAACACTATGGCGTTTTGGAACAAGTTATGGATCAAAAAGAATTAGACTATGTATTTAGATGTATTAATGCATGTAAAAAAGTCGATATCAAGTTATTAAAAGAAAAAATTTATGAACTTAGGAGTTGATCAAATTTATGTTATAAATGTAGCAAAAGACAAACTCAGAAAAAAAAATATGATTAAATTTTTTTCTGATTATAATATTACTAATTATACATTTATTGATGCTATAGGTGGAGATGATTTACCTAGTGTAAAGGATTTAATTTTTAATAAAACATTAAATCTTAGCTTTATAGACCCTGTTGGTTTATTAACTAAAAATATTATAGCATGTGCTTTATCTCATAAAAAAACTTTAGATACATTTTTATCTAGTAATTATGATAATTGTTTAATATTAGAAGATGATGTTAAATTTTCACCTAGATTTTTTAAATATTTAGCTAATAATTCTTTAGATGAAATTACTCAAGAAATAAAACAATGTGAGTATGATGTTTTTTATTGGGGTAGAAAAGAAGATTTTAAAATAGGAGAAAATGGAGAAAAAACTTCATTTAAGCACATTTATAAACCTAGATTATTTACATCAAACATATCAGCTCATGCATATCAAGTAACTAGAAAATCAGCTAAACACTTATCAGATAATCTTTTACCAGTAAATATGCCATGGGATGTTTATATGGAATATCAGGATTTAAAATTTTATTCTCCTAAATATTCATTTATAGACCAAATATTATGTGAGGTAGATCATGAAGTATATAGTAAAGTAGTTGAAAATATTTGGAATGCTAATTTAGTAGAAGGATATCAATCAACTACAGTTGAAAAAACTATAAATGTTAAAAATAAAACATGTACTATAGAGCCCGATTTACCTATAGATTATGTTAAGTTTATAGATATAAACCATAAAAGGGGTAAATTGCACCATTGGTCTCAAATATTTTTTAAAATATGAAAGCAATACATGTAAATTGGACTAAACCATATTTTAATAGACATAGACTAAGAGGACATGGTTTTGAATCTATTAAAAATCTTCACTCGGAAACTTATAATCAATTGGATTCTCAATTGTTATATACAATGTTATCTGCATTGTATTGGAAAAAAAATAATGGGCCAATTAAATTGTATACTGATTCAGTTGGTGCTTCATTTTATCAAAGATTTGGTTTATTGGATTTATATGATGAAGTAGATATTAAATTTTTAAATAATTATTCTAAAACTAACATTGATCCTGCTTACTTTTGGACTAGTGGTAAAATAAAATGTTTAGCTCATCAAACAGAACCTTTTGTTTTTTTAGATCAAGATATGATTATAAGAGAAAAACTACCTAAATGGGTTAGAGTAAATGATTTAACAATAGCACATTGGGAAATAGGTAGGGGTTATTATTATTTTGATAAAGAAAAATTTGAAAATGAAATAACTCATGTTCCCTGGATTGAAAATTATAATTCGGATGATTTATCCCCTAATACTTCTTTTTTATGTTTTAATAATATGGATTTACTTAATGAGTATCATAACTGGCATAAACATTTAGTTAAAACAGAACCATATCATAATGTACCAGAATGGTTTTGGTTATTAACAGATCAAGGGATTTTAGGTCATGTTATTAGAGAAAACGATTATAAAGTAAATACATTAACTCAAAGAGTATCATTATCACATCACAATACAATAGATACAGCAACTAGATATAAAGGTAAAGCTGAAAAATGGTATTCATTTATAGATCCCGAATATGATGAAATAGATGAAAAGCCAAAAGAAGTTAAATTTGAACACGTTTGGTTAGATAAAATAAATACTCAAAATTTAAAAACTAAAAAGTGGTTTAAGGAATTAGTTGAAATATTTGATTATGGTTTACATTTAACTGATGTTAGATGGGCTAAACATTGGAACAATTATCATGCAAGTAATTAGAGTACTTTGGGGTAATAGCATTAATGATGAAATACCTAAATTTCCTTTATTAAATAATGAAGTAGTTTATGTATGGGGTGATGATAATAATCAAATGTTATTAGATAGAGGTTATAAAACAAGATTATTAAATACATCTATATTTGAAGATCGGTACAATCACTTTGGTAAAAAATTATTTGCATTAAATGAAGCATTAAAAGAATTTAGTGAGGTATTACTATTAGATTGGGATTGTTATATGCTAAAACCTTTAGATGAATATTTTTATAATTCATTAAAAGAAAAACCAATACAAATACCATTATATATCCAGCATAAAGATACAAAAGATGCTATATTAGAAATATTACCACCTAATCAAAGTATTGAATTACAAAAAGAATTAGACATATTAGGAGATGGTTTTAAAAAATATGGATGGGAATGGGAAGATGGATTTGTAGCACCTAATTTCGGATTTGTATATTGCAGAGATGTCAAACTAGGTGCTGAATTATTGAAGATAGCACAACGCGAAAATTTACAAACAGTTGTGGATGAATTCGCAACTTTATTATATGTTAATTGCTCTTTGGATGAATATATTAAAAAATATTTACCTTCCGTTGTAAGAGGATCGAGTAATGATAAGTTTATTTTAGATAAAAGATTGCACATCTTATGTAAGAAATTTAATGATTATGTAGATACGCAAATAGAATTAAAACCTTATTTTGAACATGTCTAAATTAAAAATAATAAGAGCATGGTGGGGTAATCATGATGATAAATGGTTAGATGTTCCTAAAATACCTTTATATCCAGAATATGAAGTAGTTTATGTTTGGGGTAAAGAACACTATAATGAATTTGTTAGTAGGGGATATGAATGTGTTTATATGGAAGAGGAAGGCACATTTAATAATTGGTGGGAAATATATGGTAAAAAATTATTAGTATTAGATAAAGCTTTAGAGCAATGGGATGAAGTTTTATTATTAGATTGGGATTGTTATATATTAAGACCATTAGATAAAATATTTTTTAAATTTTTAGAATCAAAACCAATACAAGTTCCATTATATTCACATTATAAAACCCCTAAAAAAGCATTATTAGAAGCTATACCTCAAAATCATCCCTTAAGACAAAAAAAAGAATCATATGATTATTTAATACAAAATTTAGACCTAATAGAATCTCATATTCAACATTATCATTGGAAGTGGGATGATGGTTTAGTTATACCTAATTTTGGTTGTGTGTATTCTAGAGATAAAAATTTAGGAAAAGATTTAATTAAAATATCCCAAGAAAATAATATACAAGGATTAGTAGAGGAATTTGCTATGTGGAAATATGCTAATTGTACTCTTGAAGAATATATTAGTAAATTTCTTCCAAATTATGTATTAGGTGTATCTGATTTAAAATTAGAGGATAAAAGGCTTAATCTTAATATTCATAACATACAAAGAAAATTTAATGAATATTTAAAAACACAAATTAATTATAAAATATTTTTAGAGCATGTATAAAGTAAAAGTAATATCTCTTAAAAGAAGAGAAGATAGAAGAATAAAAATGTTACACAATTTTCAACATATTCCATTTGAATTTGTAGATGGGTTAGATGGTAGAAATTATGAATTAACAGATGAAGATATTGAATTTATAAAATATAATGAATATGAAAGATTTGGTATTCATATACCTTCTTTAGTATGTGCTAATTATACTCATTTAAATTTAATAGATGAATGTGCTAACCAACCAGAGGATGAATCATATCCATATTTTATATTTGAAGATGATGTTGAATTAATTAAACCATTAGACTGGACATTTGAAGAAATAGCTCAAAGAGATGAATTAGATGTATTTTGGTTAATGCCTAATGAACCCTCTATATTAGCATATGTTGTTTGGCCTTCAGGAGCTAAAATATTAATTGATCATATTAATAAGGTTAAATTAAATAGAGGTTTAGATTGGCAATTTCATAATATAAAAGGAAGTGGCAAGTTACGTGAAGACCAGCTTTCTTCTTCGTATTTTACCCAACAACCAGGGGTAGACTCTGATATTACTATAGTAGAAAATTATGATATTTCATCCAACAAGTAAGGATAATATATTTCATTTAGCACCTATACCTGTTTATAAACGGATATTTAAAAATGATGTTATAACAAGTATGGCTTACGATTTTGGTCTAGAAATACTAGATGCCGAACAAAAACAAATGGGTCAAGAATTGCCTGGACAATATGATTTAGATAGACAATCAAATTATGAGGTAAATTATGATAGAAAGGATGAATGGGTTGAAAATCATGAATTACAACCTATAGGAAGTAGGTTTTATGTTAAACCCAATGATTTTTTAGAAGCGGAAAATTATCAAGTTGAAGTTATTAAACGTAGAATTGAAGCGGGTTTTAAAGAATTAGTAGGTGAAGATGGTTTAATAACAGAAAGTTGGTTACAATATTATGAACCAACTAAAGGTAGAGGACATAATGCTCACAATCATAATAGATGGCAACATGAAGAAGAAAAATCTAAAATGTATTCGGGAGGTTATTATCTATCAGATGGTGATCCAATAATGGATCATCCTTATAGTGGTGTATTTGCTTTTCATGTTAGAGGAAGTAAATATTTTATTAGGCCTAAAGCGGGAATGTTATTAATTTGGCCTCATGATATAATTCACTCTGTAGAACCATTTTATGGAGCTACACATAGAGCTGTAATTAATTTTAATATACAAGTAAAATAAAAAATATGTTTAAAAGTTTTAATTTCGATAAGGAAGCTAATGATTCACAGAATTATTATTATTTCACCGAAGGTTTTTCTAAGGAAGAACTAAATCAAATAGAAGATAGTGTTAAATTTTTACCATTTGAAGATGCAACTACTGTGGGTAATGATAAAAAAGTAAGATCTTCAAAAATAAAGTGGGTACCACAAGATGATCAGTGGTGGTGGTTATATGAAAAAATGTCAAATATGGCTGTAGAAGCTAATAATGCATTATGGAATTTTGATTTATATACTATCCCAGAACAAATACAATATACTGAATATTATGCTACAGAAAAAGGTCATTATGATTGGCATGCAGATATAGGTCCTAATATTTTATCTAAAAGAAAAATATCTATTACAGTTCAATTATCTGAAGCAGATGAATATGAAGGAGGTGATTTAGAGTTATTTAGAGGTGGAAGTATGGAAGGTCCATTTGAAGCTGCTCCTAGACAAGCAGGTTGTGTATTTATATTTCCTTCTTATTTAATGCATAGAGTAACACCTGTAACTAAAGGTACTAGAAAATCATTTGTATTATGGTTAGGTGGAGGTCATTATAGATAATTTATGTTAGATAATTTAGCTAAATTTACCATTAATAATGGTGGGAGTATTACACCATTAATTTTATCTGAGGAACAAGGTCGAGGCATGGGTTTATGTAATGTTTCTATTTTATTAGATGATAATGGTGAATTATTAACTAATATTAGAAATGTTCATTATATACTCTATCATGATGAATTTGGACAAAATTTTCATTGTAGATGGGGAGTATTATCTTATTTAAACCCTGAAGATGATATTAAACTAAGAACATTTAATTACTTTTGTAAATTGGATCCTGATACTTTAGAAATTTTATCTTCACATGAAATAGATACATCTAAACATGATATAGAACCTATTTGGGAGTTTATTGGTTTAGAAGATGTTAGATTATTTAGGTGGGAAGGTCAATTATATTATTGTGGTGTAAGACGTGATGTAAAAGATACAGGAGAAGGTAGAATGGAATTATGTAAGTTAGATGTTAATGATAATAGCGTAATAGAAACTACTAGAGAAAGAATAGAAGTAGATCCACATACTCATTTAGAAAAAAATTGGATGCCAATATTAGATATGCCCTATCATTTTGTTAGGTGGTGTGATCCTTTAGAAATAATTAAAGTTAACCCAAATGATAAATCTAAACAAAAAGTAGAAAAAGGTACATTAGATATTATTTCCAGTGAAGTAGTTATTAAAAAAGATACTAAATTAAATTTACCTTTAGGATTAAGAGGTAGCTCACAAGTTATTCCTTTTGGAGATAAAGGAGACAGAATTTGTATTACACATGAAACTGATTTTTACCATCACCAAAATAGAAAAAAAGATGCTCAATATTATCATAGATTTATTATTTGGGATAAAGATTGGAATATTAAAAGGGTATCTAAACAATTTAAATTTATGGGAGCTATGATTGAGTTTTGTTGTGGTATGACTATTAAGGACCATAATTTTATTATTACTTATGGTTATCAAGATAATGCTGCTTATGCTCTTAAAATGCCAGTTAAATTATTAAGTGAACTTGAATGGGAGATTTAAAAAAATATTTACATTTATATATTAATGATCCTTTAGATCCTTATGTTAACGCTCAATTAGGAGAAGAGTATGATAAATTAGGACAAGGTGCTGCCGCATTATCTTATTTTTTAAGAGCAGCTGAATTATTATATGATGTTAATAAAGATTTATCTTATAATTGTCTTTTAAAAACTTGGAAACAATTAAATAAAATAGGTAGAAGAAGAGGATGGGAAAAAAAGCAATTAGAATTAGCAGTATCATTTAATCCAACTAGACCAGAAGCGTATTTGTTTTTAAGTATGCATCATAATAATTCACAAGAAATTTTTGATTATCATCATGAATCCTATATGTATGCTTGTTTAGGTTTACAATATATAGATAAAGAACCCCTAAAATATGACGTTGGATATCATAGTTATTTATTATATTTTCAAAAAGCTTTTCATGGATGGTATATTGCTAAAAGGGATGAATCTAAAAAACTATGGGGTAAACTAGGTAATATGCCTAATATTTTACCTGAACATAAAAAGATAATTGATCATAATAATAAAATATTTGGGAATAATGCAAATAACCCTAAATCTATTAAGTTCAATATAACAACTAAAGATAAAAACCAAACTGAAGAATACTATTATAGCGAATAGTTTAATATGTATTAACAGTTGCGATAATGTTTAATTAAAGCACATTATATGAGTTGGACCTATAAAGGCAAAACCATAAAAGACATTTCAGACTTTCCCCCTAATTCATTTGGGTTTGTGTACGTGATTACACATATAAAAACTAATAAAAAGTATATTGGTAAAAAAGTCCTATATTTTAGTAAAAAAGTTAAATTAGGCAAAAAAGAATTAGCTGCTTTAACTAATGTAGTAGGTAGAAGACCTGCGTATAGATTAGCAGTAAAAGAATCTGACTGGTTAACTTATTATGGTTCGCAAAAAGAATTAAAAACATTACTGGCCGAAAGTAAAACAAAAGATTTTAAAAGAGAAATTTTAAAAATAGTCCCAAGTAAAAAATTATTAACATATTTTGAAACCAAATATCAGATGATATATCAGGTATTAGAAAAACCTGATGAATTTTTTAATGATAATATTTTAGGTAAATTTTACACTAAAGATTTTGAAGTTATAAATTTCGAAGATCCTTTGGAAATTAAAGATTGTTAACGTATATTATGTTGTTATGATAAACCAGTTACTAGTAACATTGGTCAATTCTGTGCTTGGCACGGGCAAAAGAACTGCTCGTGGCAATATGGCTTATAAATGTCCTCATTGTAACCATCATAAACCTAAATTGGAAGTAAATTTTACTGAAAATAAAGATGGTCAAAATCCTTGGCATTGTTGGGTATGTAATAAAAAAGGTAAATCTATAGGTTTATTATTAAGGGGAGCCGGTGCATCACAAGATGTAATTAATGAAGCTAAATCATTAGCTAAAGATGTAAATGGTACATATACACCAAAAACTAAGGCTACTATATCATTACCTAATGAATTTATAAGCCTAAAAAACGTTGATAAATCAAATATAACTGCAAGACACGCGTTAGCATACTTAAAACGAAGAAATATTAGTAAATACGATATTTTAAAGTATAATATAGGATATTGTGAAAATGGTTTATATGCTAATATGATAATTATACCAACTTATGATAAAGATGGTAGATTAAATTATTTTACAGCTCGATCATTTGATAAAAATGCTTACATAAAATATAGAAATCCCCAAGTAAGTAGAGATATAATTCCAAATGAACATATGATTAATTGGAGAGTACCTATTATATTATGTGAGGGGTTATTTGATGCAATAGCAATAAAAAGAAATGCTATTCCACTATTAGGTAAAAATATTCA
>CETN01053077.1_pt1 | contig 10537 bp, 1 predicted proteins | sample 531301 | NCBI WGS metagenome assembly CETN01 (sample SAMEA2622656, study PRJEB7988) | marine metagenome | isolation source: saline water (ENVO:00002010), including
GGACAAAAAAACATTACTATTGGTAGAGAAAGATTTGAGTTACAAGGTGGTAAATATAAGTTGGTACAGGTATTACCACAAGGTTCTCCTACGTGGGTTGATTTTGGAGAGGACGTGTCTTACTCTGTAGACGAGTTTATACAAGATTATGGTAAACGTTTTAAAGCAAAATAAATAAAATATGCTTGAAGATATATTAGATGAAAATTTAGAACAAGAAAATATTCTTGAAACCGGAACTGATGTTACTGGAGATAATTTATTGCTTGAAGAAGAAGAGACTGAAGAAAACAAGTATAAAATTAAAACAGATAAAGATGGTAAGAAAACTGCTTTCCAATGGAAAACCGTTGCCGATATAGAAGAAGAACAATTTGGTACTAGAAATACTGATCCAGAATGGGTTAAAGAACAAGCGGCTAAAAAAAGAGAAGAAAATAAATTTGTTGTATATCATAAATTTACATCTGGAGATGATCCTGAGGTAGAACCTGAAACTAGTGATTACTCACCTTCTTTAATAAAACCAATAAAGCGAAATTTTAAAGATGGAGAGTGGAGTGTTGGTAAATACCTTGATGAAGATGATAATATTGAAAATAAAATTATAAAAGGAGAACCTTATCATTATAACGGTATAACCACTGTGGAGTATGAAGATGGTACGACACAGCATTTTAAAACAGAAGATTATCAAGCTAGAACAAAAGACACTGAAATATTGGGTGTTGAAAAAGATGATGTAACTGGAGAAGTGCTACTAAAAGGCGGTAGTGAAAAGTGGAAGGTGGGAGGAGAAACGCTTATGACGCTACCTGACGTTCAAATTACAGACATTAGAACAACAGAAAATCTTGCTAATTTGAAAAAAAGATCATACGCGCCTATAACTAAAGACGAAATAAATAATGCCGCTGAAGAGTGGGAACAAGGTTCTATTTTTACTGGCAACGAAGAAGAGTCTATTAATCAAGCAACAAAACTATTTGGAGGTTTAGGGATAACCTTTGAACCGGGCACTCATACTGGTGATAATTATATTAAAGTAAGATTACCAAATGATGAGTTATTAGATTGGTCATTAAAAGTTGGTGGAGATAAAGAACAATCAATAGAGCAATATAAAAAACTTACAGAAAATTTAACAAAAAACCACCTTCATAAACTAGAGCGTTTTAAGTATATTAATCCAACTGATTATGATAAACAGTATATATTTAAAAATGCTAATTTAAATCTAAATGAGGTAGTTAACTATGACGAGGATAGTTACGAAGATTGGTTGAATCAATTACTACCAAATTCTCAATTTTTAGGCGAGCAAAGAGGAGCGGGTGATGCTTATAAATATGCGATACCTAATATTGGTAGCGACGGCAAAGTAAAAACAACAAACTTTGATGTAAATTTACAACCAAATATAGATATAACAGGTGATATAGCAAGAGCGGCTTTTGGTGGTGGTGAAAACACTGTTATTCAATACGGTATAGTACCAGCTCTTAAATATGCAGAGTGGAGACATGCTAATCCTCGAAGAGCTGCTGTTTATACAGATTGGACACCAAATCAGGGTAGCGATGGACCTATCTCAAGTGGCGAAACAGTTAGAGAGATAAAAAACTTGTCTACTCTTAATAATGTATATAAAGAAGCTGTTGGGATGGAAATTTTAAGTACTGGGTCATTTCCACCTACTTATGTTGTTAAAAAAGACGGTAAAGAAATATTTAGAGGTAGCAGTGTGTATTCTACTGCGGGTGTTGATAGTTATGTTTCAACAGACGGTGAAGTAAAAAATTATAGAAACAACATACAAGATTTTATGACCAATTATGATTGGTCTGCTGAAGAACTTCAAGCTTTAAGTTTAGCTAGAAGTAATGCTGTAAAAAAAGTAGAGGGTAATAGAAATAAAACCAACTTTGATTTAGCATACGATAGGGAAAGTGAGTATACAAACCTAGCCGCTGCAAATAATTATACAGAAACAGAAGCCCTACCTATTCACGAAAAAGCAATAGATAACGCTGAGCAAGATTTAATAAAGGAAGGTATAGAAAAGTTTGGTATAATTGATGACGAAGGTAATATAACACAACATGGAAGCTACTCAGCTACTGGAGAACTTTTAGGTGAAAACGCTAAGAAACTTATTGAAAAACACGGTGGAAAACTAGAGTTTAGCGAAGAATTAGAAGCTTATGTATTTAGTACTGAAACTGATGATCCAAAAGTACGTAAAGAGTTTACTGAAATGTCTAAAGCTTTAAATGGTTGGTATCACCAGTATTCACAACAACTTAATTTACATAGAGATGCTTTAACCGATATACAAGACAGAAGATTAGGCCTTCAAGATCTTTACGATGCTTCTGAAAAGAAGACGACTGCTTTGATGAGAAATTACAACCCAGGTGCTAAAATGGCTTATGGTTGGCAGAAAAGTTGGAAGCAACTTGGTTATAATATTGTTGGACTTGTTGCTCCTAGCGTTACTAAAGACGCGTCTGAAGAGTTAGATAAAAGATACCAAACAATGTTTGCGCCACAACTTACTTTTGATCGCGCTATGGAAGAAGATAGATTTTGGGAATACGCTGGTAATGTTACTACTGAAAACGGCGCTATTACAACTCTAAGTATACTTACCGCTGGGGCTGGTTCACTTTTAAACGTTGGTGCGAGAACTATACAATGGACAATTGGTGGTATTGCTGGTGTTAGTGCTGGTGGGCAAAAAAATATTGAATTAGCAAATATAGCTGATGAAATTAAAAATATAGAGGATAATTTATTACCGCAACTAGATCAACTTTTAGCAGATGAAAAAATAACTCAAGCTCAATATGACGAAAAAAGAACAGAATTAGAAAACTTTATAGATGATAATACGTATAGCGCTCTTCAAAGAACTACTTCGGTTTTAGGTGCCACCATTTTAGAGGGTACCGTAACAGCGACAATGGGTGCTAGAAACTATACTAAATTTGGTGAAAATGTTCTTAACCCTACTAAAAACTTTGTTAAAGATCTAACTAGGGGTAATTGGAGAGCGGCTGGAAGAGCTTTAAAACAAACGGGTGGTGGTGTAGGCTTAGAAGTAGGTGAAGAAGAACTTATATATTTTGGAGACGCTTTAATGGATTGGAAGATTCTTGATAGAAAATTCGACATTAGTCAATACGAAAAAGTCGGAATAGATGCTGCTATTGTAGCTGGCCCAATGGTAGGTAGTGGGGCAACGTACTCCACTGTTATGACTCAAGTTGCTAATAAAGATATTAGAAACGAAATTAACGATGTAAAAAATAATCTTTCAGATATACAAAAAAGATTTAGAAAGCTAAAACGCACTGACATAGATTACGAAAAAGAAAAGAAAATGTTGATGCGTAAAAAGCAAGAGCAATTTGATAGATTAGGATTAAAGATCGATGAGGTGGAGCTTATGAGTATGTCTTTAGATCCTAAAGATTTAGACATGGTTCTTTCTTCTGGTTTTATACTTGATAACTTGAATCTTCAAGCTGGTATAGACCCACGTTTTGACAATAATAAGAAGAATCAGCTTTTAAAAAAATACGTTGGAACATTAAGTAAAGACAAGGCAAAAAACTTTATGGAAAAGTATAATAACGCTATTAACGCTAAAAAATCTGCTTTACGTAAAATGGGTGGTTTTGATCTTACCGTAAAAAGAGTTTATGGTGAGCAAGCCCAAACAATATTAGATGATTTAATAAAAACAAACCCAACATTAAAAGACGCTGATTCTAAAGAAAAAGCCTTAGCTATCCATAAAGAGTTTAAAAAAAGATTAAATGATAGTTATATAAATAAAGCTAGAGCAAATCCGTATGTTGTGGATATGGTACAAAGAAAAATTTACGGAAGTAAATACGATCCAAATAAAAAGGGGAAAATACGTTATAAAACAAAAGCAACTATTCAAGCTGAAAATGATTTATATTCTCATATAGGTAAACAAATATCTATGGATATAGATAAAGCTATTGTTATATCCAAAGAAGAAGGTAGATTGGCTTCAGAAGTACTTAGAGATATTAGATTAAAAGACCTTAATTTAACAGTGGCTCCAGATGATGGTGTATTACAAGAAGAGGTTATGCAAGCTTATGATGACATGGCTCAACAAGATATTGATAGATTAAAAAAGAAAAATATTTCTAAAGAAGAAATGGAATCATTGTCGGGAATAATTAAAGCTAGACGTGATGCTGAAGCTCAACAACATATTGATGCTCTTAGAAACAACGAATTAAACGCTATAATTGTTGGTGGTAAATATATAGTTAAAGATAAAAAAGCTGCTGATAAAGCTCTTGAGCAAGGATATTTATTAGCTGGTACCGCTATATCACATGAAGTTGGTCATGCTATAGATTACTTAGCGTTTGATGAAGCTGGTGTTACAAATTACGGAAAAAATCTTCATAATTACATGGAGAAAAACTTTCCTGAAATACATGCTGAAGCGCAAAGAATTCAAGCTGTAATTGGTAACTTTGACGCTACAAACGGTGAAATGCCTAGAGGAGAAAATAAATATTATGATGAATACAGTAAAGAAGTTCAGAGTCAATTTATATTGAATAAAAAAGATAAGAACAAACTATACAAATTGTCTTCTAACGTAAAGGGTTCTTTTGGCGCTATGATTGATAGATTTACAGAAAAAGGTGAGGGTTTTAGAATAGACAATGATAGAGACGCTGCTATGTATCTATCTAGTTTTTTAAAAGGATTTGAGAATGGTGAAATAGGTAAACTACAAAAAAGAAGAATAGATTATAGAAAAAGACGTGGTATAAAAAGAGAAGATACGGAAACTAAGAAGTCGTCTAACTTACAAACTATGTTAGATACAGATTATGATGGTAATGTTAGAAAAATGGGTAGAGATGCTATCTCTGTTGATCCTCAAGGTAAAAAACTAGAAGGTAAACAAGCTTTTGATTTAATGAATTCTAAATTAGGTCAAGATATAGGACCTATGGTTACCGATATAACAAAAAAGTTATATGATCCTATAATTGATAAAGGTGAGTTAACCAGGCAAGAATATCAAAATGCTTTAATAGGTATAGCTTCAGAAATAATTAGAACTGAAAATTTTGATCCAACAAAACAAGATTTAGACAAATTTGTTAGTAGTAGATTATATTTTAGAGCTAATGCTTTGGCTAAACAATTAGGCGTGCCGCAAGAGTTTTTAAAAGATATAGATAATATAACTGATCCAACGGTAGATCCAGACGAAGATATAGATATAGCATTGGATGAAGAAGCTAGAATATTAAATGATTTTGATATAGCTCTTGAAGATGGTTTAGTTGATGCTGAAATTACTGCTGAAGTAGAATCTTTAATAGAACAAAATCCAGTTGATTTAGAAAAACGTATGGAAAAACTTATACTAGGTGATATACGTAAAAAACTTGACAACGCTATTGGTAAAATTGCTAAAAATAAAGAAACTGGAATTGTTGAACCAACAGCAGAGTATGAGACATTTATTAGAGATGAATTTAACGAAATAATAAGTAGTTTAGATATAAAAACAATAAGAACATCTTACAAACCATTTTTTAAACAAGAAAAAACAGGTAGAAAAGATTATAAAAACATAGATCCTGTAACTGGTAAGGTTAGTAATTATAGAAAAGATACTTTTATAAACACCGCTAGTAAACCAGATTTTATAAAATATTTTACACAAGGTAAACCAAATGTTTTAAGAGAAAGAAGAACAGGTTTAATAAGGCGTATATCTAAAAGAAAAGCTGATATAGCTATAGATAACTATATAGAAAGAAATTCTAATAACATTGATGCGGTAGTAAAAGCAAAACTTAGATCAATAAGTAGAACTGCTGAAAATATACAAGACGAACAAACAAGTTTTGACTCTGTAAAATACAGCACACAAGTAGAGACTCGTATTAATGATTACATGAAAGATGAGGTGGATGGTAAACGAAGGTTTGCTAATAGAGGACAAGCCTTAGAGCAAGTTATAATAGACATGCTTAGTGAGTATGGTTTCCCTGTTGAAAGATTAAAATTAAGAGTAAGCACTCAAACAGAACAAGGTGGATTAGCTGATATAAATCTAGAGGTATTTGGAGAGCCTTTTAACATAGAGGTTAAACTAGATGAAAAAGTACCTATGGGTAGTGTTCTGGTTTCTAATTATGATTTAAATTACCGTAATTTTACTTTAGCAAAAAGCGCTATTAGATTACCTTTTAGAGATATGTTAGACATGGTTCACGATGATATAGTTAACCTTAAAAACGTATACAACGAAAAAGTAGAAGCTTACAATAAGAAGAATGGTACTAACGAACCATTAATGTCTGACAATCCTATTGGTCATCGTATGGTTGAATCTATATACAACGAATTAGTTAAGGAAAAAGTAACAGGTGCGATTTTTAGTAATAGTACATTTACTAGTCCCAACGCGCAACCTTTAATCGATCATTACCAAGGTAAAACTAACGTTGTTGGCAAGGGTAAAAATAAAAAAACTATATCAGCGCCAGTTGATGCTATAGAAATATTCGGCATGGGACTATATTCTTTTGTTCCAAACTCTCCTCTTGGTACAAACGCCCCTTATATATTAAACATGGCTAGAGTGCAAACAGGTATAAGGGTAATGAACTCTGGTAGAATAAAAAGCAAGGGCAAAGTGGTTACTAACAAAGCTGGCGATGGGTATATAAGATTTAGTTTACAGTTTCAAAATACATTAACTGATCTTAAGGCTCCAAAAAATCCTATTAGTCTTACTAGACAGCAAGATATGACACCTATTTTTGGCGCACCAGTAAAACAAAATCTAATGCCAGAAGTTACTTTAGCGTCTAAAAACGCTAGAACAACTAAAAAATATCATATCAATCCAAGAGGTATGAGTACTTTTGATTTTGATGAAACGTTGATTATAGAAGGTAAAAACTTTATAGTTGCTAAAGACCCGATCACTGGTGAAGAAACAAAGATAAGTAGTGGTAATTGGCCTTTAGAAGGACCTAAACTAGCAGAGCAGGGTTATACTTTTGATTTTAATGATTTTGTAAACGTAAGAGGTGGTGTTGATGGACCATTATTACAAAAAATGAAAAACCAAATAAGTAAGTTTGGACCTGAAAACGTTTTTGTTTTAACAGCAAGACCACAGGCTAGCGCGCCAGCAATTCACGGTTGGTTAGATTCTAAAGGCATTAATATACCTTTTAAAAATATAACTGGTTTAGCTAATAGTACTGGAGACGCTAAAGCTGAATGGATGTTACAAAAGTTTGCCGAAGGATATAACGATATGTATTTTGTTGACGATGCTTTACCTAATGTTGAAGCCGTTAAAAGTGCTTTAGAACAATTAGATATTAAATCTGATGTGCAACAAGCTAGAGTTAAATTTAGCAAACAATTAGATCCTACTTTTAACAAGATACTTGAAGAAGTTGTGGGTATTGATGCTGATAAAAGATTTTCTGCTATAAAAGCTAGAAAACGTGGTGAAAAGAAAGGTAGGTTTAGATTTTTTGTACCACCATCACACGAGGATTTTGGAGGTTTATTGTACAACTTTTTGGGTAAAGGTAAAAAAGGTAATGAACATAGAGCTTTTTTTGAAGAAGCTTTAATAAGACCATTAAATAGGGGTTATAGAGAGTTAGATATAGCTAGACAGTCTATAGCTAATGATTATAAAGCTTTAAATAAAAACTTTCCAGAAATTAAAAATATCTTAAATGAAAAAATACCGGGTAGTGATTTTACAAATCAAGATGCTATAAGAATATATTTATGGAATAAACACGGTTATAACATTCCTGGGCTAAGTAAGGTTGATCAAAAGAAACTAACTGAACATGTCAAGTCAGATGAAGAAATGCAATCTTATGCCGAGACATTAAACACAATATCAAAGCAAGAAACATATGTAAATCCTACTGAAGGATGGGATAGTGGAGATATAAGAATGGATTTAGATGATGCTACTGGAAGAGTTGGTAGAGCTGAGTTTTTTAGTGAGTTTACTGAAAACGCAGAAGAAATATTTTCTGAACAAAATTTAAATAAGATTGAAGCAGGTTATGGTAAAGACGTTAGAAGTGCTTTAGAAGATATGCTGTATAGGATTGGTACTGGTAAAAATAGACCAAAAGGACAAAGCGCAACAGTAAATAGATTTATGAACTTTTTAAATGGTTCTGTTGGGTCTGTTATGTTTTTAAACATGAGATCTGCTTTGTTACAGCAAATGTCTATTGTAAATTATATAAACTTTGCCGATAATAATATATTTGCAGCTGCTAAAGCTTTTGCAAATCAAAAGCAATATTGGACTGACTGGGCGTATATATTTAACTCTGACATGCTAAAACAAAGACGTGGCGGAATTAAAACAGATGTTAATGGTGCTGAGCTTGCTGAAACTATTAGTAAATCAAGGTTTCCAATGAGAAGCTTAGTGAGAGAATTGCTGCAACTCGGATTTAAACCTACACAAATTGGTGATAGTATAGCGATCGCAACTGGTGGCGCGACATATTATAGAAATAGAATTAATAGATATCAAAAACAAGGACTAAGTAGAAAGGATGCTACGGAAAAAGCTTGGAATGATTTTCAAGATACTACTCAATCCACCCAACAGTCATCTAGACCTGACATGGTATCTCAACAACAAAGCTCTTGGAAAGGTAAAATAATATTAAACTTCCAAAATATTACATCACAATATAATAGATTTGGTAAAAAAGCAATGAGTGACATTTATAATAGAAGAATATCACCTCCTTACACAACACAACTACAAAGTGACATTGGTAATGCTTCTAAAATAGCTTTTTATTTTGGAATACAAAATATGATTTTTTACAGTTTACAAACAGCGTTGTTTGCCATGATGTTTGAAGACGATGAAAACGAAGAAAGATGGTTGAAGAAAAAAGAAAGAGTTATCAATGGTAGTATTGATTCGATATTACGTGGAAGTGGAATAGGTGGAGCTGTTTTGTCTACTTTAAAAAATATGGCTATTAAATTTGCTGAGCAAAGAGGGAAAGGTTATAATCCAGATGAAAGTGCTGTATTAATGGAAATGTTAAACTTTTCACCAGTAGTTGGTATTAAAGCTAGAAAAATAACAAACGCTGAAAAAACATTATTTTATAATAAAAATGTTATAAAAGAAATGGACACCTTTGATATTGACAATCCTATGTGGTCTGCTTATACAAACTATATAGAGGCTGGAACAAATTTACCTCTTAATAGATTATATAACAAAACACAAAATGTAAGACAAGCTTTAAATAACGAGCATGAGGCGTGGAAAAGGGTTATGATGTCGTTTGGATGGAGTCAATATAATCTAGGTATTCAAGATGATACTATTAAGGAAGTAAAAGAAACTATAAAGCGAAAGAAAAAGATACAAAAAGACAAAGAAAGAGAGCAAAAAAAAGAGGCTAAAATAAAAGAAAAATATCCTAATCTTAATAAAAAAGAAATACAAGTTAAATTAAAAAGTAAGGAAATGTTTAGTTTAAGTAAAGGAGAGCAATATTTTATATTAAAACAACTAGGTCTTTCTGAAACACAAATTCTTAATCTTAAAAAAGAACAAAACAGAGCTGATAAAATAGCTGAGTTATATGAAAAAAATCAAAAGTTGATTGATGATTTTATGAAAAATCCAAAATCTATGGAAATAAAAAAACAAAAAGGATTTGGTGATGGTAAATATAAAAGAAAAACATATACTAGAAAATCATATACTAGATAGTAAAGAATTAAAAAAATAAGTGATTATATAACAATGGTGAGAAAATTAATAATATTAATACTATTTATTTCAAATATAGTAACAGCGCAAACTTTTAATAATGAAACGGTTGGTAAACTTTTAAAGTTTTCTACTTTTTACGCTGCTGTAAACGGTGGAACATCATTGTCTGATGTTGACGTATTTTCTGTAGATAATGGTTTATCTACACAAACTATCTCAACTCCTTATGATTATAATTTTACCATAGGTTTACGTAAGATAGCTAGATTTGGATATGAAAATAAAGCTCAGACTTTTTATGACGGAACGGAATCTAATTACAGTGACGCGGCTACTGTTGGTAAAGTTAAAGGGGTTGAGTATTTATTTGAAGTAGATTATAAAAGACAAGAAGGCAAAAACTACATGGATCAACACCATTTTATTAGATTTAGTTCTGACGAGGGCTGTCCAGACGAGTTGTGTGTAAACTTTTTCGCCCTAAAGTTAGAATACTTAGAAGATGGTTTTGCTGATGTAAAATATTTTGAAGCTTCAGAAAGATATAGACATAGAGATGGTAAACATTTATCCTGGAATATAGGTTTAACACACCGCTTGGCAGAACCTTACGGTTATGATCCGCTAGACGAATGGATATTAAGCAACGGTAATATACATTATACTTATTTAGCATTGCAGGAGGGTTATGAGGTAGATGTG
>CETN01007845.1_pt1 | contig 10520 bp, 14 predicted proteins | sample 531301 | NCBI WGS metagenome assembly CETN01 (sample SAMEA2622656, study PRJEB7988) | marine metagenome | isolation source: saline water (ENVO:00002010), including
CTTGAGAGATTTCCTGTGACTGTAGAACAAGAATATCCTTCTGTTTCGGTTGAGAAGAAAATCGTCATCAAACTCATGGAAAACCTTGGGTGTGTGGATGAAGAATATGCTGGAAAACTGGTTGACTGGGCGGATTTGATTCGTAAAACCTTCTACGATGGTGGAGTTGATGAAATTATCGCTACTCGCCGTCTGGTTCACATTGTCCATGCTTTTGCAATCTTTAAGGATCGCATGAAAGCGATTGCGATGTGTGTCGCTCGGTTTGATGACCAGACCAAAGAAGTTTTCATGGACCTTTACTCCAAGTTGGATGAGAAGGTTTCGGTTGAAGAAAATTCTGACTCTGAAAAGTCAGAATGGGAAGCCGGAAAAACTGACGATATTCCTTGGTAATCGGTTGATATATAGAGAGTGGGATAAATCTCACTCTCTTTTTTTATGGCCTAAAGTGGAGTTATTATGGTAGACATAAAAGTACCAGTTGAAGAACTACGTAAAGCAAAAATAATGGTTTGTACTCCCATGTATGGTGGGATGTGTGGTGGAATGTATACAAAAGCGTGTTGTGACCTTTCAACACTCGCAGCACAATATCAGATGGACCTGAAGTATTTTTACCTCTTCAATGAATCTCTCATACCAAGAGCGAGAAACTATCTCTGTGATGAGTTTTTGAGAAGTGAATATACTCATCTTATGTTCATTGATGCAGACATTCATTTTGACCCAAGAGATGTTCTTACTCTTGCAGCTTTGGACAAAGACATAATCGGTGGACCATATCCTAAGAAGTGTATCGCCTGGGAGAAGGTTCGCAATGCTGTCGATATGGGACTCGCAGATGAAGATCCACAAATTCTGGAAGAGTATACTGGTGATTACGTTTTCAATCCAGTAGAGAATACAAAGAAAATCAATGTAAATGATCCAGTAGAAGTTCTTGAAATTGGAACTGGTTTTATGATGATCAAAAGACAAGTGTTTGACGATTTTCGTGAAGCATTTCCTCAATTCACTTACAAACCAGATCACAATCGTTCAGAACATTTCACTGGTGACCGATATATTCATGCTTATTTTGATACTGTCATTGATTCAAAACAATATCTTGGTGACGTTTCCGATGATAGTGACAGATACTTGTCAGAAGATTATTTCTTCTGTCAATTTGTTCGTAAGATAGGTTACAAAATCTATCTTTGTCCTTGGATGAGATTGGCACATACTGGTTCGTATGTTTTTAATGGTTCAATGGGAAGCCTTGCAAAACTTGAATTTGCATCACATGGAATGGATAATGAAACTAGAGTGAAAAATTATGAAAAACGAAGAAGAAAGAACAAGAGAAAACGAAATTGAATATGCATTTGATGAAGATCAATATATTCAAGAACTGAAGAATCACATTGATTCTACATACACAGCTCATTATGCTCAAAACAGAGTACAATCAACTGAATTCATCGCTGATGCAGGACATGGGGAGGGGTTCTGTATCGGCAATATTATCAAATACGCACAACGTTACGGAAAGAAAGCTGGTCGTAACAGAAAGGACTTGACAAAGATCGCACACTATGTCATAATAATGTTATTCATACATGATAATCTAATTGGAGATAGCAATGAAATTAAGTGAAAGTACAGTAACGTTCCTCAAGAACTACGCAACAATCAATCAAAGTTTAGAATTTCGTGAAGGTGATACACTCAAAACTGTATCTCCCTTGAATACAATTCTAGCCTCTGTCAAGATTACAGAGAACTTCCCAAGAAATTTTCCAATCTATGAGTTGAATAGATTCCTTGGAACTATCAATTTATTTGATAGCCCTGAACTTGAGTTTGGTGAAAATTCAGTTAAAATTTCAGATGGTAAAAGATATGCCGAATATCGGTATTGTGGAAGTAGTTCTATGTTTCAAACTCCACCAGAAAAGGAGATAAGTTTCCCAATGGCGGAAATTAATTTCACACTTGAAACAGATGACTTCAAACAAGTTGTCAATGCAGCCAATACTCTTAGTTTACCAGAGATAGTGGTAGAAGGCGATGGCACAGCAATTCGTTTGGTCGTTTCTGATACTGGTAATGTCAGTTCTGATATATTCTCTATCAAAGTTGGAGTGACTGACAAAAAATTCAGAATGGTTTTCAAAACAGAAAACCTTAACAAAGTCATGGAAGGAAGTTACGATATAGAACTTTCTTCTAAAAGAATATCACATTTTAAAAGAAAATCGGATTCCCTTGAATATTGGATTGCTCTCGAGCAGAACTCCACATATGAAGGGTAATCATGTCAGAATCTTTGTTATGGGTCGAGAAATATCGGCCGAGAACTATTGAAGATTGTATTCTTCCTGAATCAATCAAAAAAACTTTACGTGATGTAGTCAGTCAAAACAAAATACCAAACATGATGTTTACTGGAACATCTGGTATTGGTAAAACAACTGCTGCTCGTGCTATTTGTAATGAGACACAAGCGGACTATCTTATCATCAATGGTTCTGATGAAGGTAGAATGATTGACACTCTCAGAACAAAGTTGACACAATTCTGTTCTACAATCTCATTGTCTGGTAGTCGTAAGGTTGTAATCATAGACGAAGCAGATTACATGAATGCTGACTCTGTTCAACCAGCGATGAGAAACTTCACAGAACGATTTGCGGATAACTGTTCTTTTATCTTCACTTGTAATTACAAAAATCGTATCATAGAACCGATTCATTCTCGTTGTGCTGTGATTGACTTCTCTTTGAAAAATGGAGAGAAACAAGTCATCGCAGCTCGTTTCATGAAAAGAGTGGAAGGTATTCTTTCAGATGAATCTATTGATTACGATAAAGAGGTAATTGCAAAACTTGTTCTTAAGCACTTTCCAGATTTTCGCAGAGTGCTAAACGAGTTGCAAAGATACTCAACTTCTGGTGAAATAAATTCTGGTGTTCTTGCTAACATCAAGGAAATGAATCTCAGAGAGTTGATAGATTCGTTGCGTGAGAAAAACTTTTCCAAGATGAGACAGTGGGTTGTTGCAAACGTAGATAATGACCCTGCAACTGTCTATCGTAAAATCTACGATGAGCTATATAATGTAGTGGATAAAGGTTCCATTCCACAAGCGGTCCTGACAATTGCAGAGTATCAATATAAATCTGCTTTTGTTGCAGACCAAGAGATTAACCTTGTCGCCTGTCTTGTTGAGTTGATGGCAGAATGTGAGTTCGTATGATGGAAATGACACAATTTCACAAAGATTATTCTGGTGTTTCAATCTTTGGTAAACGTATTCTACACGTGGCTTCTCCTGTTCGTTGGAAAGGTCGCAAGTATGAAGTAGAGAGATGCTCAAATTGGAAAGTGATGATGGATACAGTTCATTTTCTGCCTATTTGTCATCATTACATCTTGATTCCTGAACTGAATACATTGTCTCCTTCAGACCCATTGTATTCTATGGACAATGTAACCATTATTCCGTTTCCGTATCCACAATCCGTTATGCAGAATCGTGCTAACTTTGATGGTAAAACATTTTGTCGTATCTTTTCTGGTAGACAGAAAGTGGAGTTTCGCCCTGGTGAGTTTGTAACACTTCACACTTCATCCATTGATATTGATTTTGTCTTCTGTCATCAACCAGAGATACTTACAAATGTTTTGTGGAATCTGTTATCATTACGATATGGTATGAATAACACCGATTCCATGTGTTTCTTTCATTGGGTTGATTGTAATGCATCAAGTCCTGCACCATCCTTTCCACCAACATTCTTTCGTCAGTTTGAAGCGATTGACAGGTGCAGTAAAATCTTCTTTCATTCTGATGCTAGCACGAAGTATCTTCTCTCTAACTTTGAGAAGAAACCTCATGTTCTTGTTCCAGATGAGAACGCACTCATGAGTAAGATTGGAAAGATGCCTCTCAAAGCTCGTGAACTTCCAATGACAAATGGTGAATACTGGAATGCTCCAGATGGAATCAAAGCGATTGCATTTAATCATCGTTGGAATGAAACAACTGGTGCAAGAGGTTTGCATAAGATGATGCAAGGACTTCCAGATGAGTATCAAGTTTTTGTGACTGATGTAAAGGTAAAAAAACCATTGTCTGGATATTCGCCAGTTGAGAATGCTTCTTTGGAAGAACTAGAAGAAAATGATTCTAACGAAGAGTCAGTATTTGAGCCAGGAAGATTCAAGTATGCATATGAAGGTGTTCCAAAATCACTTCTTGGTTCTTATGAACTATATTCTGATTTTCTGCGAAACTCTTATGCTTCAGTTGCGTGGATAAAGGGGTATGCAACTTGGAATCTTTCAGTTCAAGATCCAATCCTTGCAGGAACTCCAACTCTTGTTTACGATTCTCCGATGATGAGAGAAGTTCTGGGAGACAATTATCCTTTATATTTCAAGACGAAGGATGATTTTCAACACAAACTACAAAATCTCCCAGACAACTTCTCTCATCAAATCCCCAAACACGATGAAGTATTTCGTGGAAACTTGGTGAATGCTATGGAAAACAGTTGGAATGTAACCAAGGAAAACAAAGAAGGTTCTTTCTGCAAACCTTGGTTGTATTTTATTCTCAATGACTTGGAATACAAGAAAGATTTTCTGTATCAAACTCATCCAATCATGGTGGATGCTCAGGGTGGTAATTCTTGGGAAACGATTCGCAGATGGTGTTTGCAGTTCGGACTTAAAGATGACCCACGCTCTCGTCACACTCGTTTGTTTATTCCAAACGATGAGATAAGAAAGAAGATGGAAAAATATTTGGAAGGATACGATGGTTCTAAACATTCCATGAAGAAACATGAAGCGTTTCATAGTGAACTCAACAAGACCAAAGTTCGTTCATCTCTTTCGGAGTTTATGTCATGAGTCCATTTGATTTCACCAAACAGATTGAGCATGGTAAACAAAATCTCATTGATGAGAATCCAGAGCTTGAAAAGGAATACAAACCTTTCATTGTAAATCGTGCATTGAGTTTCAGTCATGACATGGTTCTTTATGCAAATCTCATGAATGAATACAATCACCTTGATTCAAAACTTCAATTTGACTTTTTTCTAAATAGTATTAGACCAAAGAAACGATACAGTAAATGGTTGAAAAGAGAGAACAATGAAGTTCTTGAATTGATAAAAGATTATTATAAATGCAGTTATGCGAAAGCGAGAGATTATGCTACACTTCTCAATGATTCGCAACTGGATATATTAAGAAAACATTCTGATAAAGGTGGTTTGAAAGGGAAAAATGAGTGAAAACATCATTGATTCCATGATTGAAGTGAGATTGAAAGAGGCTGATGATTTTCTCAAAGTCAGAGAAACCCTCACACGTATCGGCATCGCATCAAGAAAAGATAAAACTTTATTTCAGTCATGTCATATTCTGCACAAGCAGGGTAAGTATTACATAGTTCATTTCAAAGAACTATTTGCACTTGACGGAAAAGCATCAAACTTTTCTGAAAACGACAAAGCAAGAAGAAACACGATTGCAAACTTGTTAGCGGAATGGGAACTCATTTCGCTTGCAGATGCAGGAAAAACAGAGGAACCAACTGTCCCATTAAGTCAGTTAAAAATCCTTTCCTTCAAGGAAAAGGACGAATGGGAGTTGACTCCTAAATATAATATAGGAAATAAAAGAGAAACCGATGCTGACAATGAGTAGTGATTTACGTTACTACAAGTTGAATCCAGAGGTCAAAGATCCATATCGTGCCACTAGTGGTTCGGCGTGTTTTGATTTGTACTCTTTTCTGCAAGAAGATTCGGAAGTAACAGTATATAGAAACGATTTTGAAGAGACAGAGAAGGTAACGAGAGTAGTAAAGCTGAAAAGAGTACCGATCAATCCTAAAGAGAGAATTTTGATTCCAACTGGATTGATACTTGATATTCCAAAAGGTTATTCTGTACGACTTTATCCAAGGTCAAGCCTCGCATTGAAACAAGGACTCACACTTGCAAACAATGTAGGTATCATAGATTCAGATTATGTAGAACCAGTTTTTGCCATGATTTTCAACATGAGTGGTTATGTAAAATACATCAATCACGAAGAAAGAATTTGTCAGGCAGAATTATTCAAAGACCAACCTCACATTTTAGAAGAGGTTTTTGAAAGACCAGAACGTAAAACAGAACGTGATGGTGGGTTTGGTTCAACAGGAAAGAAATGAGTCGTTTAAACGTAGATAAGATAACAGGTGCAACAGGAACAGCATCTGGAGCTCCAATCACTTTGTCTGGTGATACAGCAACTTTGGGAAGTAGTGTTACTGGACCGAGTTTGTCGATGCACTTTATATCAAAAGCTACAATAAGTGGAACAACTACGTCATCAATTGAATTTACCAGTTTAGGCAATCATTCTTCATTTAAAGACCTTGTATTTGTGTTGAATGGTCTAACTCCTACAGCTGACAATGTTGAGTTTAAAAGTCAAGTAGCAATAGATGGAACTACTTACCTAACATCAAATTATTATTACGTATTAACCCGTGCCTTTACTAACCTCTCATCTACAAATAATGATAGTTATGCATCAAGTTCTGCAATATGTAGTGTGCTGTATATGGGAAACGATGGTCATATTTCAGGTAAATTGACACTTTATGGTCATCAAAGCACTACATACAGAAAATCCTTAATTGGAGAAATAAGTGCGTGGGTTGAATCTGGTTATATTAACACTAACCTTTGTGGTGGCTGGCATCATAATTCATCGAGTGATGAAATAACAGCAATTAAGTTTTTTTACTCAACTGGATATTTCGCTTCAGGGTCAATTGCAATGTATGGAATAAAAGATGCCTAGAACAAAAATCATAAATGGATTAGAGGTAAATCTAACTCCTGAAGAAGAAACTGCCAGGGATGCTGAAGAAGCACAAGCGGAAAAAGAAAAACAAGAATATCTTAAAGTGAAATATAGAGATGACAGAAGAATAAGCTACCCAGATATCGGTGACCAGTTAGATGACCTCTATAAAAAAGGTGCATTTTCAGATGATATGACTGCTAAAATAAAAGCAGTCAAGGATGCAAATCCAAAACCAAAATAATTCATGGTCTACATCATAAAGAAATGGACAACTGCAACTGTTCAGGTGGTTTATTACATCCCAGACCATCTTTCTTTAGTAAATGAATTTTTATGTCAATTTGAAGACCAGATTCCAGAATATCCCAGAATAACAGAGTTTCTTGACTATTGGGACAAGAACATAGACGGACCCATCAAAGAAGTATTCATACATGACCATAACGAAAATAATATTAGGGTTGTTGATCGCCGTTACAAGTTTAATTAGTTGTGAGGGACAAAAAGAAGAAGACGTAAAAGTATCTCTAACATACAGTCACGAACAATCACGACAAAAAAGTATTCGATCACCTATCGTTATTTCAAAACACACCATTGATGTTACAGATTATGACTACAAAAACATATATGATTCTACTGAATTAGACAAAAGTATGACAGGCACAGTTATGGTGCCAGTTGATGTAAACCTAGAAGTTCAGTACAAAAACTATACACTTGAAGAACCAAAAATATATTATGAATCTGGATTTTCAGACCCTTTTGTTGTCACATATAGTAGCTCTCCAACCACCACTATTACTATTCCTGTTTCTGTCAATACAGATCATCCTAGTCAAGTGGTTGAAGAGGAAGTTGTTGACAATGAAACCATTCTCGTAGAAACTCAAATACTTTCTTGGTCTGATAATTTTACGAGAGGTCAAGTTCCCAATTTGATACAAGAACAGACATACAAAGATTTCTGGGATAACGCATCAAGTCAGACATGGGACAATATTTCAATTGGCAATCCAGATAATATGACAACTTGCACAAACAGCACGTTTATCAATGACTTCTTACGAAACAAAGACAATGCTTCATTTGAGGTCTATGGATTGTATTGTGATGGTATGTATTGGACAATAGGTAAATGTGGTTGGGGTCTTGAGTTGAGTGCATTTGATAGACAAAGAAGAGATTGTGCTTGTTTAAAATCTACGGACGTAGGATATACGATTAGACCATTGATTGGAAATAGAAATTGGGGTGGTGTTGGAAAATCTTGTGATGCAGACAGTCAGACATTACAAGTTATCCTACAAAAATGAAAGTAAAGTCACCATGCAAAAGCATATGCAAACTTGTAAAACGCAAAAACAACGGAGAAGAATTTTGCGTAGGATGTGGGAGAACGAGAGAAGAAATAAAATTATGGACCAGAGAAACAGACGAATGGAGACAAAAAGTGATTGACAGATTGAGAGTTATATGATGGAATGGTTTTGGATCGCATTGAGCCTTTATCCTATCTGGGTAATCATAAATCTAATCACACCCAGATTAGGATTACCATGTCTTTGAGGACTCGCATTTACCATTCGGTTCGGATGGAAAAAAATAAAGAAAAAACTTGACAATGAGTTGTCAAAATGATATTATTATACTATAACACTTTGGAGATACAATATGAATATTGAAGAAAAGAAAAAGTTAATATACGATTACGAAATGAGTTATCAGAATCATGTCCGAAAAGGTTCTTGGGATGAAAGAATGAGAGTTGACGTTTTGTTAGCAGATGATTTTAATGAAACAATAAAAGAATTTGATAAACCAAAAAGTTTTTATAATTTAGACGATGTTTCAAATTCAAGAAAATTTTCAGTATATGAGGCAATACCAAATTCTGGTAAGTCAACAATGGCAATTCATGCTTACATTCCATCTATAACAGAAGTTTTATTTGAGCATGATATTTTTACTTTGGTTGTTATGGTAAATCCAGATTCAATAACTTTAAAATCTCAGGTATCGCATGGTTTGCAAGATATGACAAACATAGAACCAGTATGTTTCATTGATTTGGAAGGTAGTTCTCGGATGAGAAAACAAATACAAACTCTCAAAAAAGTGAAAAACTTTTTTAGAGGAAAAAAAGGTGCGGTCATAAATGTTAATCAAGCGTTGATAAATGCAGGAAAAAAATTAAAACGATGTAAACCAATTACTAAAAGTTTATTTGATGCTGTTATTGACAATATTTCCTATCAATACCCAGAGCATAAAATTTTAGTTAAATTTATTTTAGATGAATGTGGAGTATCTTCACCTAATAATGAAATAAATCTTAAATTTTCTTCAAAAAGTTCATTTGTCAATGACAATTCAGATTTAATATCTTACATGCCAGCGCTTGTAGACCTTGTTAATAGTACTCAAAAACATGATTCTGTGATTAACTCTTTGGTTATGGGATTGGATGGAACACCAAAATACAACATGAAACAAATAGTTCCACTAAAAAAAGGAGCTGTTCTTCCTGGGCTTTCTCAAAGTCAAGATGACAATTATAGTAAGAAAACTGAATATGGTGGTGGTGAAGAAATATGGGAAATGAAAACATTGAGTAAATACGTGCCAAAGTCAGAAGACACATTATACGGATCTTATTATGATGGTATAGAAACAGAAACTTTGCAGAATTATAATAAGTTGATCGATAAAGCACACAAATATGTTACTGATTTAAATTCATTTAACATACAAAAATCAGAAGAACTAGATCATCTTTTGAAAAGATTTAATGTTAAGATTGACACAAGAAAAAGAAGTAACATTATCTTAAGCGGGAGTGATGACAAAACCAAGATAGGTGCAAAGTTTGTAAAAAGTGAAGATGTTACAAAGTATATGGTCGAAAAGTTGATGGATCATGCGTTATACACTGATGATAAATATTATGTTTTTCAAGGTGGTAAAATGAAAGATGATCTTGAATTGCATGAAGTAGAAGATGTCATTGATGATGAAGACAAGGGAATCCCTAATATTGTCTTGAAAAGAAAAAGGTTGAGGGGATGGAACCATCCACCACTTTGCGGTGCATTAGGGTTGAGCGAACACACTGACTTGATGGCGAAGTATCCAACTGCGAAAAATTTTGAATCAGTCATTCAAGCAATTACAAGAGTGGTTAGATTGTTTACTGGTTTATGTGACTTAAATAACAATCCTCTATCTCCTAAAGATATTGCGAAGTTGGTAGTTAGATTAAAGCTCAATAACGAAAATAATTTATCTAAAGAAATTGAAAAAATTCTTTTCAAAAATAACAAATTTAAAGTTTGGTATCTCACAGGAGATAGTGATGTGCATGGACAACTCGAAGTTTATTTAAGAGAATACTATTCTGATTTTAAATTATTCAAACAGATGTTTGAAAAAGAAAAAGAAAAGAACACGGAGATACATCCGTTAGAGTGTACTTGTATAACTTGTCCACAACATGGAAAAGATATATTGAAAAATTCAGAAAATTTCAATGAAGAAATTTTGAATCTTAAATTAGAAGAAATTGCATAAATAGTTTTACATGAGGTTGTCCAGTTTGGAAATCTCATCTCACCGATTCGTTGCCGTGTGCTTCGGGACGAATCTTCTTACAACCA
>CETN01075691.1_pt1 | contig 10504 bp, 21 predicted proteins | sample 531301 | NCBI WGS metagenome assembly CETN01 (sample SAMEA2622656, study PRJEB7988) | marine metagenome | isolation source: saline water (ENVO:00002010), including
GATCTTTTCTTTTTCTTTTTACCATAACCTGATGCGTATATTGCTCTTGCCTGTCTTTGTGCGTCTTTTTTACTTCTGTAAGTTTTTCCAGACTTACCGAATCTATAACCGCCTCTTACTCTTGCTACGGGCATTTTTATATCGTCCTCCACGGCGTTGTCTTTTACAGTATTGTTTTTGCGAAAAGCCTTTAGGATTGTTGCAGTTGATGCCTCGCTTTCGCTTTTGACTCCATCTTTTTCGCATATCTCAATTCCATCAACATTGCTCTGTCTTGCTGTATAATTACAGGAGTTTGTGTTTGATTCTTTCCGCCTTTAGTGTAGGACGGATGTGACCATAAATACTCACATAAATCTTGTTCATCATTTCGCTTTTCTACAAATGTATCTAGCTGGTCTACTGACATCTGTGTTGTGTAAACTATGGCATCATATTTATCCATAGTCCAGTTTTGTTCAGTTTCTATAACTTTAGTTTCTGTAAACTCTGTTATATGAATTCTGCCCTTCTTGTAACTCTCGTAACTCCAAGGGCAGACATTCTTAATGGAATAAAAGTAAATCAGCCAGTTATCCTCTGCTGCTTCTCCTTTTCTTCCCATTCTTTTTCTTTTTCTTTTTCTTACCCATGCCTTTTTTCTTTTGGCTTTTTAAAATAGCTTGTTGTAAAGCCTTAGGTAATTTCTTCTGCTTAGCAGTTAACGCCATTCCCATCTCCTTAAGTCCAGCGAGGAATCTCCTCAGGACACTGTGCCCAACGAATTTTAGTTTTTAAGGGCATAAAACAATTACAAATTTTACAAACCTTCCATCGTTTCTCTAGGTTTGGGCACTTTTGACAGATCTTGTAGCGTTCCTCAGGGGAAAGCTTTTTCTTCATCTCAGTGTTTTTGGTAATTTTTGTCTACGTAGTCGTCTTAGGTTAGTCTTTCTAGCCATAAGTTTTTTAACTCTTGATGAAAGTTCTTGGGAAGGTTCTGCACCTTCACCCTCGACAACTTTTGTTGAGTCTGTTTTCTCAACTGCTTTTCTCAAAGCCTCTTCTATACTAGTACTCATATTAATTTAGTGCTTTATACATTTCTTTCGCTTCAGCTTCGGAGCTAAACTTAAGTAAGTCTCCGTTGTGTCTGAAACACCAATCATTTCTTTTTTGAAAAATAGGAAGGACTTTTTCTTTCTTTTTAGTCTTTGAAGGTTTTATATCCTTTGTGTTGTAATCTTTTTGCATAATTTCTCCTTTAGGGATGCATAGATAATATTGTTCCTATAGTAGTAAAGCCACCAATTATTATGGTTCCAGCAACTCCTATCATTATAGTCTCAATTCTATTAATTTGTTGTTCAACGTCTGAAAATTTGTTGAACGCAGTTTTCCATCTTTCTGCGCACACAGCTTCATGTTTCGCTAAGTCTGCAGCGACTTCATTAAGTTCCATATTGATTCCCTAAATACTTTGAAGATTTTTCTTCATATGTTGATAATTATACCAAAAGTGAGCAGAAGTGTCAAGTATTATTTTCTGATGGTATATATTTTGACGGGTTCAGATTTCCCTTTTACTGTAACCTCATCTAAAAATTCATAGTCGTGTTTACCAACTTTACTATACTCGGACACGATAAGATCCGCATCATAAGTTTTACACGAGGACTCTAGTCGAGCAGCTAAGTTTACTGAGTCTCCAAGCACAGAATAATCGAAACGACTGCTACTACCAAAATTACCGACAACACATAAGCCAGTGTTAATTCCAGCTCCTGTGTTAATTTGGTCCAAACCCTCTTCTTTAAGTTTTTCATTTAGTTCTCCTAAGGCTTCTCTCATCTCTAGTGCGCAATTGATTGCATTTTCTCGATGCCATATATCTTTGACTGGAGCTCCCCAGAAAGCCATGATACAGTCTCCCATATATTTGTCTATAGTTCCGCCATGTTTTAGTATGATTTTTGTTTGGTTATCTAAAAATCTATTTATTAGTTTTGTAAGACCCTGCGGATCTTCTTGGTATTTTTCAGAAATTGGTGTGAACCCTCGAATATCTGAAAAAAGAAAAGTGAGTCGTCTTGTCTCCCCACCCAATCTCAGTAATGTTGGATCGTCCTGTAATTTTTTTACGAGGTCTGGACTAACGTACGTCCCAAATTGTTGTTTAATTTGTAATCGGAGCAAATACTGCGTAATGAAATTACGGAAACTTTCAATACTCCAGAATAAAAACGAGATTAAAATAATGCCGCTGACGTCTATCAAGTAAGAAGATTGAAACGCATACCAGGCTCCAAAGATTAGCCCAGTTATAAGTATGATTAATGTAGGTAGGCTGGCCCAGATATAGGAAACTGTGACTGCCACAATAGATATTGCGAGTACTGCTCCCAAAAGCTCCGATCCGTTAGCCCAAGTAGGAGTAGAAGGAGCAGTGCCATTAATAAGATTATGTAAAATGTTTGCTTGTATTTCATGTGGATATTTTAGTCCTGCTGGTGTTGGCGTTGGGTTGACGACACCTTCTGCTGTCACGCCGAAGATAACAAAAGGTGCGTCGATGGGATTGGTTAAAAACTCTAATCCTGATTGTTTATAGAAGTTCGTATTCCAGTCTAAAAATATACGAGCGTTAGCATCGGTACTCATCAAAGGGTAACTTGGTACCCTTATCCATTCAATACCTTCTTGTGTTGTTTTTAGCTGGTACGAAGGATCGCTTACGGCGAGTCTTAAGAGTTCCAAGGCGAAAGCTGGGTAAAGTTTTGACTGGACGTTTACGACTAGGGGAATACGACGAGTAACCCCGTCTATTTCCGGCGTAGCGGTTATCAGCCCTAATCCCTTTCTGCTTAACTCCAGCGTAGACTCTGTACGTAAAATTCCTGGGTATTCGTATAGCCATGGTAGTGGATCACCTCCTAATTGTGCTGTGCCTACATGTAGGCTTTCTTTTGACGACTGAGTAGAAGCAGCTGATGCAAGAACTGTTGGTACTTGTATCATTGCATTACTCAATGTTAAATCATTTTCTTTTCCTCGTATGTCAGGATCAGGCATCAATACGGTGATTCCTGGAACTGCATTTGTTTTTGTTATAAGTTCTGCATAAAGACTTCTCGGTAAAGGATAACCTTCATATGCTTTTATTAAGTCTTCATCTAAGTCAACGATCAGTATATTCTCATTTTGAACTGGCTCTGTTGACATAATAAGAGTATCATAACTCTTAAGTTCTAAATATTGTAAAGGATAAGGATTCCAAATAAATAGTGCTAAAAGTGCTAATGCTGTTACTAGTCTGACCATGTGTTCATACATCTCATCCAAGTCTCTCCATCATAAGAGAATTGTTGACAATAGTCCCATGCAGCCCATTTATCTTCATATTGTACTGGAACAGTGTTACAACTAGCTAGACTGCCTAATAATGATGTTAGAAGTCCCGCCTTTATTAATAATAATATTATACTCTTTGCCATCTTGTGATATAATTAAGTTTACTCCTGCTTGTGAGTCAATTCGTACTTTTGCAAAGTCATTTACTTGTCTCGATATATTTACATTTTGAGTATCAACTATAGTAATAATCTGAGTTGTTGGATCTTGTCCAATAGTCGTACCCTCTATAGTAGCTTTTCCTACAGCTACTGTTTTTTGCTCTTTTTCATTACCCTCTCGTAATTTGTCTATTTCTTCAATAATCTCTAGTAAGTCTTCGAAGAAGTTAACATCTAGAAAGTTGATGTCAAGTTCTGTAAATTCTAAATCTTCTTCTGCCAGAACATCTTCATTAAGTAGGTCTACATCTAAGTCATTAAAATCTAACAGGTCTCCTGTTCTTACATTATTTGAATCTTCAACAACCTCTTGCTCTTCTGGTTCGTTGACAATGAGCATATTGTCAATTAAGTCAAGTGTTATATCGAGTGTTACTGGTTGCGTTGGCGAGTTTTCCCATACAGAGGTGGTGGTACTCTCATACGGTTTATTAAGTATGACAAGTCCCGCTGCGGTCTCCACTGTGATTTCCCCCGAAGATATGCCAAACTCATCAGGTAGAAGAATAACCAAGCTACGACCCAACTCGTCAACAGTAACAGTAAAATCAGTTCCTCTAATACCAATTTGAGAAGTAGGAGTATTGATTTTGATATTTTCTTTATTAATTCCACCTATTTTACCCGTAATAAATCTTGCTGTTCCTGAAGCAAAGGTAAGTCCGATCTTAGACTTAGAAGGATCTGGATCAAATATAACTTCATCAAGTATAAGCTTCGAATGCTCAGTAAGACGCACAACAGAGTCGTCGATAAAAGTAAGACCCACCCTACTGTTAGCAGTCCTAACGTCGTCATATGATTCTACTCCTAAATCTAAAGCGGCTGTGAGGGCTTCACCTGATCTATTGATCAAAGCGTCGCCCTTCAGTTCGCTTATACTTCCTATATCAGCAGCTTGTAGATGTAGCGTTATCAGACTGATAAACGCAAATATTTGCTTCGCTTCCACTTGTACCACTCGTTGTCATTTGTAGGTTTAAATAATCAACAGCACTAGTTGACTGTTGGTCGATTACATAGTCAACATAATCTCCATCTTGATCTAAGATAAATGTATGTCCACTTGAGTTTACGGCATAACCATCTGCATCGTAGTCTATACTACCATTGCTTCCATTAACATCTACGTTAAAAGTAACATTATCTGAGTCAATTGCAGTTACCCAAGTGTTATAGTCTCCACTAATTACTGCATCATAGTCTAAGTTTGCTGCAGAATCATTGTTTGCTATCGTTACAGTAAGATCGTTTGTGCTTCCTGTAATTGTAACATCCATTTCAACATTATCAGAAATATAATTTCCTGCTGGATCAAATTGAATATCAAATTCATTACTATCTCCAGTAAATGAGAAGTTACCAGTAAAAGAAGCAGAGTCGATATCTCCTCTAAAAATATTACTGTCTCCGACTTGGTCAATGTCAATAGTCTGACTATTACCTGTTAATTTGAAATCACTAATTGGATCTGATCCTGAAGCTGCTTCGTTACCTTCTACAGTGTTTCCTGATCCAATTTGATCAATCTCTATTTGAGCGTTTGTACCGCTCTGTGTTATAAATACTTCATTATCTGCTGCAGTTATATATCCAGCAAGAAGCATTAACACCAAATTAGCCTTTACTAATTTCATTTTCATTCCCCAACGGGCGCTGTGTTTTCCAGTACCCCTTTTTCTCTCCTTCGTAGATTATTTCTAAAACTCCTGTTTCGATTGCTTTCTGTAGAGCAATTGTCACGCTTTCGTTCTTTGTTGCTCCATTCTCTACTTCGACGAGTTCTGTACCTAGCTCTATGAATCTAAATACATCTTGTGACACACCAACAGAGAGAATGGTCTTTGTCACAAGTACTTCCATTAAAACTTCACCAGAGGAAACTGATACAGTTCTAATTGAAACTGATACGGTATCTTCACGATATTGTTTCTGAGCTCCTATACCCAGATATCTTGCTCCAATACCTCCTGATCTTAAGTTGGTATCATATCCAATAACACCACCTTCGATTACCAAGCCTGCAAATAATAATGGCAGAACTTGTTCTGTTTCATTCAAACTATTTCTAGTAGAACGAATAAGTTGTCTTTCTTTTGTAAGATGATCTAATCCACTTCTTTCAACTACTCGAAAGAATTTACCATCTCCTGCATGTTTAAATGCACGAATAAGTAAACTTGCAGGATCCATTGTTACTGCAGTGCTAAATAGTGCAAATGTTGAATTACTTTTTCTTTGACCTGTTAGATCGGGGAACTTGTATACTGCAATTACAGGTGCGGGTTGAGAGACTCTACTAATAGAATATAGCTCTTCGTTATGTAATTGTCTTACCTCAGCTACACTTTCTACAGTTCTATGACGATTATTGTTGACAAAGTCTCTGACGTCTTTGCCAGGTGCCATCATGCAACTAGCCGTCAGGATCGAGACTAAAATCGCCGAAACTACCAATTGGAATTGTGATCTCTGTAACATTTCCCTCACTATCTGTAACTTTGAGTGTAACTGTGATACCATCGCTATAATACTCAATATAATTACCTTGAAGTTCAATAACTCCTGTTGCCGCACTTGCTATTCCATCTGCGAATAGACTATCTACTAAATCTCTACTTAGTTGTGAATAAATTCTACTTTCTAAGTTTTTTATAAATCTTGCGAGAGTTGTATTCTCTGCTTCTCTTTCTGCTTCATCCAATGCATCTTGTAGTGCTTGTTTGATTTCATCTTTACGATTTGTCTCTTGGTTTTCAATCGTCAAGTAGTGTGCAGATATACCTTGTCCGTTAAAAGAAGGACTTTTAAATTTATGTACCATTTCATCTGCATATAATGCTTCATTTAGTAAAAATCCTATTGCTCCTGCAATAATTATCCATTTTACTGCAGTTCCCATTCCACTTTCAAAGTCTTGTTCTTTCATTGTCCTTGTGTCACTGATACTGAGCAACCACCCATAGTTATACAATTTTGTGTTAAACTATAAGTTTGTGCTGTGGTTCCTTGTTGTAATAAATTTAATGTTGTTGGTGAAGTACCATTTAGAGTAACAGTGCCTGTATGTGTAGCGTTTCCTGTTTGTTTTACCGTTACATCATTATCATCATTGTTTGCTGTTATACTGAAAGTTTTTGCTCCATCTGTATTTTGATTTACCCAGACGTCATTGTTATCTGCATATATGTAAATAGTTGCAGTATGAGAACTATAGTCGTTTGAACTTCCATTTCTTTGAACTCCTGCAACTCGATTATCGTCTCCATGAATATCTAAGTTGAGTTTTGATCCACCACCTTCATCTCCGTCATGTCCAAAAGTAGTATCATCTATATTACTAAGCATACCACCTTGACCCCAACGAACTTCATTGTCATTTCCCCAAACATGAAACCCAATATCACTCTTCTCACAGTTTGATCCACGAGAGCAGTATTGGTAAAAATGAAGTGAATTATTGTTTCCGTCCAGATCTCCTCCCCAACTTGCTCCAGAACCCCAGTAATCTACCCAGGATACCTCATTGTTACTTCCCCACTGGTCAATATCAAGTGAATTACTAGTACCATCGATTGAGAGGTCTACTTTATTTGTGATTCCTGCAACTTGATCTATCTCCATCTGCATATTTGCTCCAGATTGATCAATATGCACATGATTATCGTCTGCTTGTACTATGAGACTTGCAAGACTGATAATAATTAAACTAAGAATGATAAAAACTGTAGATAGTTTAAATTTATAATTTAGGATCTTGTCTCTTTTTCTCATTTTCCTTTACTTGCAGTATAGTATTTACTTTTTGTTGCAGCCTGATCATATCGTTATCTAACATTCGAATCTGATCTATAAGTTTGATTAGTGCAAAATGCATGTCTTTTATGGCGGGGCCGATAACGTTTACCATAGTTCTCCAAACATAGTAAACAAAATAACCTAATCCAACCATTGCGACGATTGGAAAGCCAAATTCTGCGATTAATTGTCCCATTATCTAAATCTCGTTTGTATATATTTATAAATACTGTAAATTGTTAGTCCATAAAAGGCTAATACAGTCATTGGTAGAGCAATATATGCTAACTCCCATGGACTTAGAAAAAGAATTTGCCATGTAAAGTCGATTGCAGCTTGTGCATCTCCTGTTGGTTGAGTATTATAAAGAGAACTGTCAACTTCGTAGTCGTCTACAAGCCCCCACCATTCGTTTTCTGTGAGGCAAATATAGTTTTCAGGGCATTTAATCTCTTCTGACATCGATACTCCCATCCTCTACAAAGTTTTCTGCTCTTGCGATACGGTCTAGGTCTGGATTTAAGTCAAGTGCTGCACTAACACTTGTGTCTAATCGTATCATATCGTTGTTCATTGTCTTAATTCGTGTTACAAGCATCTCGCAAAAGCCTTTGAGAGTACCAATTTGACTTACTACACCTCCCATAATCTGTTGCATGATGACAAAAATGAAAACTCCAGCAATAAGAGCACCCGCAATCGGAGCTCCGACCTCTGCAATTAGTGTAAAAACGTCATTTGCGTTCATTTTCCTTTCTCTCAATGTAATCTTTTACATCTCTTAGCCAATTTCGTAGCCTGTCAGCTTGTTTTATGTGGAATTCTTTATCTTCTGGAGTTTTGGCAACCATTTCTATGTGAAAGTCGTAGCAATGCAACACAACCGCTATCGCATCTTGATAGGGCATCCGTACTAGAGACGAAAATGTTCGCTTTACTTTGTTCACTTGTATTTATCATTTATCTTTTAGGAGTTTTTTCATGAGTTCTCCATAGTTTCCTTGTCCAAACGGTACTTGAGAGTTATCTTGTATGTTAACTTGTGTTTTAATTGTCTGTGCTTTTGCTTTTTCAAGTTCTGTTTGTGCCTTAAGTTCATCCATACGAATTTTGTGTGCCATGCCTACAAGATCTGCAAGATCTTTACTAGTATATATTTCACTTTCTTCCGCTTCTTCTAGTTTTGCATCTATTAAAGTATCAAGTACGTCTGCTAGTTTAAAACGGTTACGATATCCAGTATCTAGATAGACTTGATCAACATATGCTTTCACCTCCCTCTTTTGTAAGTACTCGGACGCTTTTGCTTCATCGATTGATAATTTAGAGCAGACAGCGGGGATACTTCCTAATTCCAAGTAAGCGTTTGCAATTTCCAGTCCTTCTGGACTGATTCGTGTAGATATTTGTGTTTTTGCCATATTTGAATTATATCAAAAACTAAGGTCGGTGTCAAGTTCTATTTTTGTATGCATCATCATGATGCAACTTTCTGCGTCTTTTTCGACCTTTTAAAATTTCTTAAAGTTGTACGTGAAGAGGGGTCTGCGCGACAGTATGTGTCGCGGTCAGACAACCCCCCTAGCTAGAGGACTACTCCCCTAGCTGTTTTTTAAATTGGTTAAGCTGTCTTGTTAATGCTCTGCGAACATTCACTCCAAAGCTAGACCATACATCAGAATTATCTCTAATTCTTGAAAGCTGGTTGATAGCTTTTCTCAACTCAGCTTTCGTTTTTGGTTTTTTATAACCCATACTTTGCTACTCCTAATTTTACATAATGAGCCTTTTCAAACATATCCAAATCTTTGAAAAAAACTACATTGCCCTCGATCAAATTTGATTTTTCTAAATGTTGTTGCTCTTGCTCAAAGACAACGAACCCAGCAAAATATGACTCATTGTCAGCTTCGTAAAGATCGTCAAGCAAACAGTCAACATCATTAAGGGCTAAGAAATCATTAACCAAATCGATTTTAGTGAATTTAAACATTATCATTCTCCTTTATAATACAATATAAGCTAGGCTTATAATTGGTTGCGTTAAAAAATCTGTTCATATATCTAGTATGCCACAACCACAGCAGAAAGCAACAACTAATTTAGTTAGTAAGCACTTACTTACATAATTCTAAAAGGTTAAAAATAATTGGACAAAAAATATACAATACCCTCTAGAACGCCCTGAGATGCTCTATATTGAACGCTTAAAACCACCAGCCATGTATAGTTGGCACCGATTTTAGGGTCACCCCACACGCCTTGCTAGAGCGTGTGAGGATAGAATTAGAACAACTCTTTTATGCCTGTCTTTTTAAATCGTTCCTCTTTTTGCCATTGCTCGTAATGGTGTAATTCCATATTGAACACAGGCACTTCAGAATAGATCGCTCTTAAAAGCATTTTACTTTTCATTTGCTTTTTGCAATCTTCCCAATCTTTGCCCTCAATTCTATCGTTTCCCAGATTAAATATAATCATTACTCACTTACTCCTGCATCATAAGATGCTGTTGCAAAATCCTCTACTTTGGTTTTTAGACGATCTCGTTGTTCTGCTGTTAGACCTAGCGAATTAATATACACATACAATAATTTTCTGAACTTCATCATTCTTGCTACAGGATCGGGACTAGCTTGAATTGAATAAGGTTTCATTTTATTTACCATTGCTTGTAAATTATCGCCACCATATGCACTTGTTGTTGCTTTCATAATACCACTCCAAATAAAATTAACATTGATAATATTATCAATAAGAAACAAGCAAATGCCGATAATAGCTGAACGCTATATGGCATGGTTGTCTCAAACGCTGTTATATAAATCAATATTATAATAGCGAATGTTAGAGGGATATACGCTAGAAATAATTGGAAAGGCATTATGCACTCTCCTTAGATTTCATATGATCGAGCAATATTCTACCCTCAACATTGGTTTCTAATCCAATCTCAACTCCTCTATCTAATCCTAATCTGAATTGGACTTCTTGGAGATCGCTACAAACTATATCTAATTTTCTAGCTAACTCCTCGTCAAGCTGAGATACTTCATAAACCAAAGACCATAACTCTGATCTTAGGTTTGCTTGTTTTTCTTTTACTTGTTTTTTCATGTTATTTTCTCCTTTAAAATTTAACATACACTAATTCT
>CETN01077674.1_pt1 | contig 10463 bp, 5 predicted proteins | sample 531301 | NCBI WGS metagenome assembly CETN01 (sample SAMEA2622656, study PRJEB7988) | marine metagenome | isolation source: saline water (ENVO:00002010), including
CTCGATGAGCGCTTGGTTTTACATTCCAACAAGTTCTACTGGTAACGGAGCCAGCAATACTAGTTCCGCTCCTCGTTTTGGTAGTGATAATTCTGCTAATAGTGATACTATTAGATATCAGAGAACTTATCAGCAAGGCGATAAAGGAAAATGGATTAAAATTGTTACTGAATTTTATAGTAAAAATGGACTCCATACACAGGGTCTTAGGGTTACAAGTGACGATCCAATTGGTGCAATTTATTATGTGACGGAATTTCAAGTAGAAAAAAAAGATCATGCAACTCCATTTGTAGACGGATCCAGGGCAGCGGCAAATGCCTGGAGAGATATTAGTGGAAACGGAAACCATAGTACCTTTAGCAGCGTAGATTTAGGGGCCGCAAGTGAAGACATACATTTTGTAAGAAGAGGTAGTATTATATTGCCTAATCCTGACACAAATCCAACAACAACTTTTACTTCCTCGGGAAGAGGAGTAGTAGCAAATACTGATCGCCCTGCATCTATAAATTTTGATGGAAGTGATGATTTTTGCTCGGGCGGCGCAAATGGAGTTTTAACATCTGAAAATATAACTATTCTTGTTTGGTTAAAATATGCAGGTAATAGTGGCGTTTCTAGTCTACAAGGAATAGTTACTAACAACAGCACTAGTGGCGACCGAAGAGATTTTAATGTTACCGCGGATAAGTTCCAGTGGATTCAAAAAACTTTCAGTGATGGTAGAATTGAAACTTCAACTGCAAATGGTCCTGATCAAGGAGTATGGACTCATGGCGTTGCAACCTCAAAAACTGTAGGATCTGACACTTTGTCAAAAATTTATAAAAATGGCAATGAGGTAGGAAGCCTAACTTACTCTGGTGTTACTATGGACTCTGGAATTAACGATGCATGCCATATTGGTTATCTTAATGTGAGTAGGTATTTTCACGGCGAAATAGCATGCGTTCAAGTTTATAGGACTTGTTTAAGTCATGCCGACATAAAACAAATTTATAACGCTCAAAAAAGTAGATTCGGATTATAGTAGAAAATTTTAAAAAAAATAAAAAAATAATAGTATGAACAATAGATTTCCAAACAGAAGATGGTGCATAATTAACAGCGGCGATGCAACAAACGTTAATTATGATCAAATATTAGAAAATGCAGCGACTACTCTAAGACATTCTGTCGATGGTAGCAAAACATTCGTTAAATACAATGTAACAGAATACCCAGTAATTAAGGGATATGATGACGATGGAAATGTAGAGTATAATAATAATGTTGACTCTAATGGCAATACTTACAATTTATATTACGAACAAGTAAAACAATATTATCCGCTGTACAGTCAAAATGACGGAGGCAGCGATATTGTAACTGGCAGTGGTTTTCATTTGGTCGACACTGATAATATTACTGGATCTGGCATAGCTTATACTTCTGGTACTGTTGTAGGAAGACCAGACATTTTCTCAAGCGCACTTACAGTTTCGGGCAAAACAGAATTTAATCATCCAGAAATACTAGGAATACTTGCAACAGAAGAGTGGACGCAAACTGGATTACTTTAATATGGCTCAGCATTTAAAACCGCGAATAGTTACTGACCAACTCGCCTTAAACTTCGACGGAAATGGTGGGGGCAAGGGCGCTAACAAATATGTATCTCCGAACAGTCTGTCGGCAAGGTGCATAATGTGGTTGGATGCTGCGGATGAGTCAACCATTATTCATTCTTCAAATGCAGTAACAGATTGGCTAGATAAAAGCAGCGCGGCAGAATTTGGCGGAGCAAGTAACGCAACAGATGCTGACACTTCCAATCATAGGCCAACTTACAACAAAAAATCTCTTAATGGCCTTGGTGGAATTAGTTTTGATGGAAGTAATAATGAATTGCTTGCGCCGTTTCATTCTAATAATTATGTTGCAGACAATGCGGCTAATGATGTTATTATCGTTTTTAGGGCGCTATCTACTAATTCATCAGATAATACTAAATATATATTTGATGGAGATACAGACAATGACGCAGATGCAAGAAGATTGCTAAAGCACGAGTCTTCAAGCAGTGGAATGAACTGGCATGCTGGAGCGAGTGCGAGTACTGGTACTGATGGCGATTTAAATGGTTTAGATCCTCATATTGTTAGCGTTAGGTTTGCAGATTCTGGACTTTTATGGAATAATGGATTAAAAGTCGGAGGTTCTAGTGATGTCTTAACCTCGGCAGTCGCCCATAAAGGCATTGTTCTTGGGGCAGACTACAACCATGAGAGAAACTCTAATATTGAAATATTTGAGGTAATGGTCTTTCAGTCAACACTTACGAATGAAGAAAGACAGCAAATGGAATTTTATTTATCTCACAAGTGGGATATACCTTTACAAATTAGTCATAACGATTCAGCAGCTATTAGATCTCCAATTGACTCGGCAGGCAATGCTACAAATCATACTTCTAGCATTGATTATCTTTTTCCAGCATTAAACGCAAAGAGGGGTATATTTATAGGAAATGAAGCTGGAAGATCAATAACTTACACAACAAACAGCAAAATTTCAGATCTAAACGCAAACGGAGGCTACACAATAGAGTGGGCTGCGGCAATGATATGTTGTCAAGCTGATAGTGGTCGTACTGGCGGAACAAATTACGCTCTTATTGCCAATGAAACTTACCAAAGTAATGGTTTTGTTTTAAGGTACGGCGGAAGTAATTATGGCAGGCCATATTGGAGAGAAAATCATGGCAGCGGAACTAGTACTTTTGATGATCTTCGTGTAGATTCAGCACATAGAACTGTTGCTGGAGAATGGGCTCATTGGCATGGAGTTTATGATGGAGGAAGCACATTTACTTGGTACAAAAATGGAGTTGAAATTCAATCAAACACTGGTAACTTCGAAGGCATAACAGCTACTTCAAACAATCTGCAATTTTTAGCACAAAGTTCGCAATGCTTTGTAGGAGAACTTGCATTTTTGCGTTTATACCAAAAATCTTTAACACACGGAGAAATAATGCAAAACTACAATGCAACAAAATCACGCATAAACGCAATACCAAAAATACCTGCACCAAAAAATGCTGTACTTTATGTAGATGCCTCTGGTTCTGCTCGCACCAGAGCGTACGCTTCAGCAACATTCTTCGATTTAGGACCAAATGAAATTGATGGTACAGTAGAAGGTGCATCTCAGGCGTCAACAAATGTAAGCAACCTTCCAAAGCATTATGATTTTGATGGTACAAATGATTATATTAACTTTCAAAATACTTCTCATACACAGTTTGCACATGATGACAATTTTTCATTGTTGGTATGGTTTAAGCCAGATGCTATTTCTGGGTTCAAACATTTAATTGGTAAAACATATGGAAATTATAGGCTAGCTCACAATAATGCCACACTGAGTTTTAGATTAGATGAAAACAATTTGATCGCAGCCTCAGGAAACGTTTTAAGCGCTGGGACATGGTATTGTGCAATAGCGACTTACGATGCAAGTACAAAAATTGCTTTGGTTTATTTAGATGGTGTGCAAGTTGCGTCGCAACAAAATACAAACGTAGATTGGACAAATACAAATGCTAACTTTCAACTTGGAAATTCTTCTGGTGAATCATATTACTTTGATGGAAAAATAGCAACAGCTATGGTTTACGATATAACATTATCACAAGATCAAGTAACCGAAGCTTACAACTACTTTAAAAATAGATTTGGAAAGGCATAAAATGGCAACAAGATACAGTCCAAAAATAGTAAAAGATAATCTGATTTTATGTTTAGATGCAGCAAGTTCAAGGTCATATTCTGGCAGCGGCAGTTGGAAAGATTTGAGCAATGTAAATCACGGCACAATAAATGGCGCAACATTTGTTCCTCATACAACCGCAGCTGGAGCTGCACACTTTGATTTTGACGGAAGTAATGATTATGTAGCTGTTACTTATAACGCCACGCTCGATACTCCAGGTGGAGCAAGCTTTTGCTTTTGGTTTAATGATGACACTTCAGGATCAAGCAGTCAGACTTTATTAAGTAGAGGAACTTCAGACTCTGGTGCCAATGCTGACAATCCTAGAATTGAGCTTTCGGGCGGCACTAACAATGCTATTTACTTTGATTGGTCAGAAAATGGCGCAGATAATTTTGTTAAGACTGTAAACAATATTTTTACTAAAGAAACCTGGACGCATTGCGTTTGCACTATTGTTGCTGGAGGAAGAATGGAAGTTTATGTTGACGGAAACATAGCTAGTTATCAAAATAGACAAAATGCTGATACTGTTGAAGATCCACTGGTAAATACTAATCAAGATATTCAAATAGGTGGTGCTACGTGGATTCCCAGATATTTTAATGGAAAAATAGCCTGTGTGCAGATTTACAGTACAGCATTATCTCACGCTAACATCAAACAAAATTATGAAGCACAAAAGGGGAGATTTAACAAATAATGGCAACAAAAATCGGACCAAAAACAGTAACCCAGCGAGACCGCTCCAAGAATTTGGTGTTTTGCATCGATGCGGCGCATTTTGATAGTTATGGTGGCCAGCCAACAGACAACCTTTTAGCAGACCCTAACAATTTTGGTGGTGGTGATTGGAATGTTAAAAATGGTACATGGGCGGTTAGCAATGATCCAGGTCCACATGGAAACGGAGCGTATAGTTGTACTGCAACAGATAGCGATCCTTTTGGTTATTCTAGTTTTGTGCGCAGTGTAAGCACTGGGAATGTTACTTTTTCTGCATGGGTTAAAGGAGAAGGCGCTACCATTGGAATGGGCGGAGATATTAGAATTAATTTTGGTAGCAGCGGTGGTCAGGCAACTGGAACAAACGCAACTGTAAACTACACAATAACAGGAGAATGGCAAAAAGTAACAGTCACGCAAAATGTAACTGGGGCAGGCACAATAAAAGTTGGAGTTGAAGCTCCAAACAGCGCAGCAGTAGGAAATGTCGTATATTTTAGCGACCCTCAATTAGAACAAACTGGCGGAAGTGCTGATGGCGGCACAATAAGCACTCCTTTTACAGCGACAGCTCGCACTACGTCAAATGCAGTTAAAAATATTAGCGGAGTTGGTGCACAGGGCACCACAATAACTGGAGATTTTTCCAATGGACCATACGGCCAAGAACTTTTCAGGCCTGCAAATCGTAAAGTTTTAGCTTCTTTTAATATTAATCAAGGGCACATAGGCGGCGCATTTTGGGATTTTGATGGAAGTGATGAGTGTATTGTGATTCCTTACGATGATGATTCTTCATTGAATTTGACCAGAGGAACGATAATAGCTTGGTTTAAAGCCTCGGGAGGAGGTCATAATGGTACTATTGTTGGATGGGGCTCTGCTGGAACAGATAATTTTGGAAATATAGCTATAACAAGTAACTGGACAGGCGCTTATGCAGATGAATCTCTTGCTTATAACAGACATAGAGGATCCGCTGCCCAAATTGCAATGTACATAAGAAAAGGAGGGAATTTTTATGCAAATTCCGCTTGGCACTGTGTTGCAGTTACCAGTCATGGAGGAGCATCAGATCTCGGAAGAATATATATTGACGGAGAGCTTCAGACCGTAACGACCACATCTAATATAGCAGATTCACATCCGTTTATGAATATGAAAGATAGTACAGCAAAATTTTTAAATATAGGTCGCAGGCCTTATAGTGGTGGTGCTGAAGAATTTAATGGTGAAATTGCCAACACAATGATCTGGAGTTCAAGTCTAACCTCTAAAGAAATAAAAGACATCTACATAGCGCAAAAAGGTCGATTCGGAAAATAATAAAAACAACAAGGAAACAAAATGTCAGTATTAAATCATTCACCAAGAATATTAAGAGATAGATTAATTTTATGTTTGGATGCTGGAGCCGTGCAATCGTATGCTGGTAGCGGCAGCAATTGGGACGATATAGCTGGCGAATCGTTTATTAGAGGTGGGATAAATGGTGCTACATTTTCTGCGGAGAGTGGTGATGGTGGCACTAAATCTTTTAATTTTGATGGATCAGATGATTATATAGATTTGGGAACTCCAGAAATTTTAAATTTTAGTGGGAGTACTAGTCCAACTGTTATAGCTTGGATTAAAACATCATCTTCCGCAGAAGGACAGATAATAAGAACCAGACAGTCTAGTAAATATTTAATTTTTGGGATCGCTTCTGGAAAGCTTAGAGCACAAATTTTCGACGGTACTAACAATGCTAATGATGAGAATAATAATGGACCAACAATAAATGATGGAGACTGGCATCATGTTGCCGCAGTATTTCCTAGAGGTGGTAGTATAACTTTTTACAAAGACGGAGCTGCTACTACTGGCGTTAGCATGGCCAGCGTTACTGGTGAAACTGGCACTCCCAGTCCTTATGCTGCAATTGGAAGAAGGCCAGGAAGTAGTCAGTATTTTGATGGAAAAATAACATGTGTTCATATTTATAATAGACCTTTATTTGCCTCAGAAATTATTCAAAATTATAAAGCACACAAAGGAAGATTCGGAAAATAACAATAGTTTAACCAATTAATTATAGTGTAATTAAATACAAGGCATATGGCAAATCCAGACATACTAATCACACCAGGACAAGGAACAATCGGGTTTTCTGGCACAAATACTGGCACTATTCAGTTGCGAGTAGCTGAAAGCGGCGACATACACTTTGAAGGCGACCAAGGTAGTTTGTTGAGTTTAAGTGATGATTTGTCTGATTCATTGTTTAGTGTTAATGATGCAGCAGGTATGCCAGTTTTTGAAGTTTTTGCCGACGATACTATCAAAGCTTATCGTAATAATGAAACCAAGTTAGAAATAGATCCCGACAATAATCGAGTAAGAGTAAGAGATAACTTGCTTGTTTCTGGCAACTTAACAGTTAGTGGTGATATTACAAGTGCAAGTGCTAGTCACGAAGCAACAAGTTATACCGCAAGTACGCATGTTTCTGGATTGAGTGGATATTTTGGAAAAGTTGGAATTGGCAGTAGTGCAAATCCAGATAATGCTCAACTTTATATTGCGCATGGACCAACTAGTGTGGCAGATGTTATTCTTGAATCTGCCGCAGGAAGAAAAACAAGGTTGTCAGCTCATGATGGTACCAACTTTTTACATGTTGGATCAGCTAGTAATCATGACTTTCAAATAGTTAGAAATAACGTTATTAGAATTGCAGCCTCCAGTACACAGACAACAATTTGGGATTCCACCCCGACTCAAGTACTTACAGTAATAGGCGGAAAACTTGGAGTAATGGAGGCTACTCCAGAAGCAACGCTTCAAGTTAATGGTGACGCAAGTATAACAGGAGAACTTCGAGTAAAAGAAGGAATTTATGTAAGTGATGGTGATTCCTTGGGTAGTGCGTACATTCAGTTGGGTAATAGCAATGATTACACAAATTTTACTTCTGCGCAACTTCATTTAGCTGGAGGAACAAACGCAGGTTTTCAGACTGCTGGCTCAAGAAAAATATTTCTTTCAGATTATGATAATGACGGTAGTACTAATGGAGTAACTTTGTTTGAGTGTATTGATGAAAATCAAAATGTAGATATTAAATTTCTTGGTGGCAGTGGAGGCAGTCAGGTTGGTAGAAACTATTTTAGAGGAACCGTTGGAATAGGGACGGAAACTCCTCAAGGAGTAGATCTCCATGTAAACGGAAGCGCCATAGTTTCTGGTACATTATTTGTTAAAAATGACCAAATTTGGGAGGACGCCAACTCTAAAGATATTATTGCAAAATTGCATGACAATAATGACGACGGCATTTTCGATATTTACCAAAACAACAACGTTGTAAACAGAATCCATGGAAACGGAGTATCATATATAACAGGAGGTAACTTAGCCGTTGGTACAACTACTAGTGACAATGCTTTGTCGATAGTAATGCCTGCAGCAGATTCTAGTAACTTATTTGATGCAAGCATAAGTGATACAAACGCCGCATTGTCTGTCTTTAAGGCTTTTAATAATGGTAGTGATGATTCTGACGTTGAAATTGGTAAATTTGGGGTCGCTAGATCAACGTTTGGCGCATCTACTGATTGGGCGGGCCATTTGAAATTTTTCACGCACGGTGGTATAACCACCCCTAATTTTGGATCAGAAAGATTTCGTTTGACATGGGATGGTAACGGTAGAGGGTATTTTGGCGTAACCAGCGCCAAAACTGTAGGGATTTATGCTGGAGATAATAAAGTTCAAATTACGTCAGATGGTACGCAAAATGTCGCTCCGCAGGCAACGCTTGTTGTTAGTGGGGACGCTAGTATATCAGGAGAATTAAAAGTTGGAGATGGAACAAATGGAAGTCTTGGAGTCTTTGGTAATGGTCATGATAAGGCTACATTACAGATAACAAACGCTGGCAGTTCTAACGCAAGACTATTGTTAAATTCTAATCATGGCAATTGGAGCGTATGTAACTCCGACACTGTCGGGGACGCATTAGAGTTTCGTGACGAGAGTGCGAGCAGTACTCGTATGATAATAGATTCTGCTGGCGAAGTTGGAATAGGAACAACAGATCCTGGGGATAAATTGCATATACATGATGGTCACCTCTTATTTACTAGGGGTGTAGAACTCCGATCAAAAGATACAGGTGGTTCTGTAAAAACAATTGCAAGGGTAAATAGCTCTAATGAATTAGAATACGGCTGGTCTTCCAACGGACCAGTTAAATTTATGGGTGGGGGTTCTTATACTGAAAGAATGAGAATTCATACTAACGGTAATATTGGTATAGGAACAGAAGGCTCAAGTAGCGAATTAACCATAAGCGGCAGTGATGGCAGACCAACTATTAGACTCGCAGGAGAAAAAAGAGGCAGCGATAGCAATTTTGCAGATATATATGCTACTAACAACGGGGCAGACGGTGAAGCTCAAATATCATTTAGAAGAGTAGGAGCTAATGACGCTACCGAAATGCTTTTTTATACTTCTGCAGCTGGTGGCTCGATGACAGAGCAAGTCCGTATTGATTCTGCTGGAAATGTTGGGATAGGAACAGATAATCCAGCAACCCTTCTTCATATACATGCAGATTCATCTTCTTCTCAAGAAATATTTTTTGATAATAATGGAGTTGGATCAGTTGGCGCTACTTTCAGGACAGACTTTGCTACTGACGGAGGTCTTGCTAATTTTATTCGTTTTGACGCAGCAGATAGTGCAGGAAATAACACTAGATATAGCACAATTGAGTCATTTATTGTTGATAATACTGATACAACAGAAGATGGCCGTTTAACATTTAGTACTATGGTGGCGGGCACTGATACCGAAACTATGCACATTACTAAAGGAACGGTTGGTATAGGAACAAATAATCCAGATGGTCAACTTCACGTCAAAGGCAGCACAAATAAAACTATTAAATTAGATGCTACAGTTGCAGATGGAAGCTCGTCGTATACAAGTTTGGCTTTTGCTAGAAACGGAAACGATAAATGGAGAGTATTTGGGTTCGGAGATGATAGGTCATTGTCTTTTTACAACGAAAATACTAGTAGTTTTCAGCTTACACTAAAATCTGATGGTAATGTTGGAATAGGAACAACAAGTCCAGCAACAATACTAGAAATTGAATCCGCCGACCCAATTTTGCAAATAAGAGACACTGAATCTACTTTAGCTAATGCAATATCAAAAATAAGAATAGGAGAATCTAGTGGCTCTGATACAATCAATAATGCTTGGGACATCTGTGCGTCAGGTGAAGCCGCTGGACTAAATTTAGATTTTATAAGAACTAATGCTGGTACTAAAAATAAACATGGTATCACGTTGAAGTATGATGGAAAAGTTGGAATTGGAACAGCAAGTCCAGACTCATCTCTTCACATTAAAAACAGCGATTTTGTAGTTTTAACTTTAGAAGATTCATCAGGCGGAACACAAAAAGCAACAATAAAATACGATCAAGCTGGACAAAATACTTTAACATTTGCAACACAATTTCAAAGCTTTAACTCCCAAAATAGAATACAGTTTGCTCCCGCCGATAATATTGCAATGACTATTCGGGGTGGGACGAACACTGCTGGAGACGGAACAGTTGGAATAGGAACGCAAACACCCACTGGAACATTGCACGTTTATCAATCTGGAGATATAAGGCCAGCGTTTTTGGTAGAAGGCTCACAAGGATCACTTTTCAGCGTAGAAGACACTCTTACTGGCTCATTGATGTCTGTTAACGACATTGCAGGATTGCCAGTATTTGAAGCTTTTGACGATGGTACTATTGTAATGGGACAATATAACAGTGGCGATTTGGTTGTTACTGGAAATAAGGTTGGAATAGGTACTAATTCTCCGAATAAATTATTGGAGCTGGCAGGAGGAGGTTTAAGATTGCCAAATGGTAATTCTATAGATTGGAATAATGAAAATACTAGAATATTAGGAAGTCACAA
>CETN01003212.1_pt1 | contig 10443 bp, 17 predicted proteins | sample 531301 | NCBI WGS metagenome assembly CETN01 (sample SAMEA2622656, study PRJEB7988) | marine metagenome | isolation source: saline water (ENVO:00002010), including
CTTTCTTGCTCTTGCGTGGAGGCGGCACTTGGAGAGCTTGATTCATTTCCTGATTCGTTATCATTATCTGCTTCAAGTTGCTCTTCATGTTTTTGAAGTAATTCTTGTTCAACTTCTTGAACTGATTTTTCTCCTTGATCCTCTACTGCTCTTACTTTAATTTCCATTTAATTATATTTTTACAAAGTTACAATAAAAAAATTATCCCTATCTAGGGTTAAATTCAGCAAAGTCAAAACCATCTAACGAATCCTCATTGGATTCAAAATCAATAGGCGGTAAGTCTTTTTTACGCTGATCTATTAATTTAGACTGCTGAGTGTTTTGCTGACTAATACGCTGTGACTTAGCATCTTCACGCTGAATTTCTCTATTAGCAAGTCCATCTTGCTCCACACCTTTAATCTGCATATTCAACTCGAATTCTTTTTGCATTAATGAGAATTTCAATTGAGCCTCTTGCTGCATCTTATCAATCTCAAATGCAATCTCTGCTTGTTTAATTTGCATCTTAGACTGAGTCTCTGCTTCTAACTTTTGCATAGCAGTTTGTGCCGCCATCTGTTGTGACTGCATATTAATATCTGCTTGTTGCTGCTGTTGTTGCATCGCCATCTGCTGATCCTTCTCAGCCTTTTGTGTACGCTTAACTTTTAACAATTGATTTGCTAACTTAATGTTTCTAAGCTCACGAATATCTATAGCGTCTTCTAAGTTTATATCTCCCTTAGATAAAGCCATCTGAATATTTTCTTCTAACTTTTGCTTTTGCTCCTCATCAGGTGCAACATCGATAAATACTCCGAAGTCATAGATGTACAAATCTTTAATCTCATCTAGTATACCAACATTATATTTCCCAATTTGCATTGCAAACTCATCTTTAAAATCTGCATACTCCAATAAATCAGAAATCCTACAAGAAAGTCCTTCGGCAATTGTGCGTGTAATATAAAGACTACCATCTAAGATGTGTCTAGTTGCGGTATTGGAATTTAATGCTGCTAACTTTTGTACACCAACTAAAGAATTTGGATCAGGTGTAGAGCCATCTCTTGCTTCATTCAATCCTGTAACTGAACGAATCATATCTAAGTAGTGATTGTAGTTACCAATCAACGCTCCCATTTTAGCTTGTCCTGAATTAGCAGTAAGCTGAGTGACAGGCACTTTTGCTTGGTTGTAATCACCATCTTGAGTATAACTTCTACCAATAACACTACCTGTTTGAAAATACATTCTAAGTGCATCTTCAGGATTATATGCTTGACCTGTCCCTAAGTCTACTTCATTAAGGCCATCGGCATCTATGAAGACTCCATCTGGTACAATCTTAGAAACTACTTGTTGAAGTTTTAAATGTGTAATTTGAATAAGGTCGGCAAAAGGAATCATCCTCCGAACCAATGATTCAATATTTCCTTTGTACATTCTAGGGGCGCACGCTACATAACTAGGCATAGCATATTGACTAGCAGACTTTGGACGAACCATATTCTCCATCATCTCCCACCTCAATATTATATTTGTACCCATAACCATAATACCCTCGTACCAAACCTCTATTTTCTTTTCTACCTTTTCAAACCTACCCTCTTCCATCATTTCGGCAGGTGGATTAAATTGGTCATCCTTTTCAATTACCTTGTACCCACCGGACTCAAGTCTTTTCTTTTTGTGAGTAAAAGTATTTGTAGTTTTATAGTTGAAGTATAATAACGTGCAAGAGTCTCTGTAAAATATATCGTCCTGATACTGTTGAGCAACATTGTAATAGTCATACCATGATTGGCTATAACTACTAACCTCTTTCATTTGCTCATTGGTAATGTCAGGATTAATCTTTACCAGCTCTGTGATTGGAACAGTCTTTACTTCTCCCCAATAAAAACAATCTTTAAAGTGAGGGTCTTCAGTATAACTATATACAATATTAGCAGGGTCTACATATTCAACTTGAATTCCTTGACCAGGTAAAAACTGATGCTTGGTACATCCTATACCAAGTACTGTAAGGTCATAGTCAACTCTCTTTCTAATATCTTGATAATGATTCTCTTCAAGAACAGTATTGATAGCCTCTTCTTCTGCTATCTCTATACCTGGTTTATAGTTTAGTTGCATATATAATGACAGCTCTTGGTCATTAGTCGGAAGATCTTGTGGATTGGTCATAAAAGGATCAACGCCAAAGTCTTTGCTTATTTGTTCTAGTACAGGGCGGGCAACCATATCTGCCTCAATCATGTCTTGAAACTGTGAACGCTTTTCTGCCGATAAAGCATCTTGAGAATATGCACGAACATGGAATAGTCTATCTGACATTCCATTTACAACAATATCTACAAATTTTGGGAGTATCGGAACTGGTGTCCAATCTAAATTAATGTAAGACAAATCACCATCGATAGCAATTTCATTCTTATACTTTGCAATCGACTGCTCTCCTCTCGCATACAGTCTTAATCTATTAAACTCTGCCCATTGGCTATAGAATCTACAGTTAGTTCCATCTTTCTTAAACCACTCGTACTGAATGGCTTGACCAATTTGTAAACCGAACTCATCGGTTTTCTTTTCAGCGTCTGAAACAAACTGGCTTGGGAATCCTGTAGGCGATATGTTTATCGTTACCTCTCTCATTTACTTCCTTAATTCACTTATAGAACCTGTGTTACTATACCTTGCAAAGTTAATACTTATTTTTGACTCTGATTTTTGTGGTGTATATATATGTTTTTGACACGCCATAATAGCCAAGCCTGAACTTATTGTAGCATCAAACTTTGTTCTATTGTTTATATTAAACTTTGCCCAATCTTCTAAAGTCCTAGTAAAATACATAGACCCCATTTCGTCTGAATCTCTATACGTTGACTCCATATCTATTCCAACATATTTCTCAATGTAAGACTCTATAGCTGTGGCGTGGGCCTGCTTTACATCTTCACTAGAGTTTGGTATACCCCCCAACTCCCTTTCTGTTTTTGAAAGTTTAGATATATGTTTGTCTGGTCTATTGATACTAAATCCTCTATACCCTCTATTCTTAAAATGATATAATAGCCTAGGCTTGTTGTTCTCTACAAGTATAGGCATACCATAAAAAATACAAGCCATTAATACTTCCTCAAAAAATATCTCAGCAGTCTGAGGTCTAGCAATATACTGTAAGAAGAACTCATTTGTAGGAGCATCTTCCATGTGAAACTTTGTCAACCCATGAAGCGCACCATTAGAAGCACCACCACCAACCGTTCCAGATATATCATATGAGTCACATCCAAACGCACCGATGTGTTCATTACCTGGAAGTTTTCTTCCACCCTTTGTTATAATGTTGTTTTGTAACCCTACACTAGGCAACCAAGAAACTAAAAACCTACCACGATTGTCAGGAGTCCACACGACTTTAGTGTCTTTTTCTCCATTTAACCACTTGAATGTTCCTCTAGTTAAAAACTGCTGCTTTATTAAACTTTCATTGTAATCTATCTGAGCATATATCTTTGTAAGATTAAACAATGATTGCTTGCTCTCATCTCTGAATGCGTGAGATTCATTTCTAGGAAACTGACGATAGTATTCATTTAATGCATCAGGATCTGACTTTAAAGAATCAACCTCATTCTCCCAATAATCTATTGCACCTATATCAATTAACATATCATCAATACCTTGAATAGGTTTCTTAGGAGTTTTTAATACTGGATTACCATACTTGTCTATAAATCCTTCCATATTCCACTCCATTGGAATAAACAAACTATATAGACCACTCTTAGTTTGCCCATTGGCATTTCTATTTTTTACATTGGAATCATTGTATAGGCTTTTAAAGTTGCCACCCCCTTTGTCTAACGCATTTGAAGTTGAACCCATCATGCACTTACCAATAACTTTACTTCCCAACCTTAGACAAGTTTTTGTTACACGCCAATTGTTTAATATATTATCAGGCTTGTCCCACTTACCACTCTCATCGTGAATTAGTAGTTGTAACTTCTCACCATCATAACTGTTATCAGAAGTGTTCTTCCAATCAATAGTTGTGTCTAGTCCCTCCATATCATTTTCATCTATGGTAGACATATTCTTTTTTGTAATTTTAGATGCTGGTATTCTATATGCCAACTCAGTCTTTGGTTTGTCCATACCATCTTGTATGGGTTTAAAAAAGAATGGATAGTTGTTTGATATAGGAACAACCTTGTCGGTAAACATTTTTTTGGCATCAGCTCCCGTCTTAGATAATATACCTAGTCTTGCATCTTTTGCTAATGTACCTATATTGATACATTCTTCAGATGCCATAAATGAAAATCCTGAACGTCTTATCTTTAAATAACAGATTCCAAATGATCTATAGTCAGCCTTACACGCCTCCCAAAATATATAAAATATTCTATTAGCCTCCCGGAAGTCAGGATATCCAACGTCAATTCTTGTCCACTGTAAATACATATAATGAGAACCAGTAATGTAAGTAGGCTGACCATTACGCATAAACCAATGACCATACTCTCTACGATCAAACTCTGTCTCAATATAATCTACCCATAAGTTTTTAAATGCCGAAGGCATTTCGTTCCATTGAAATATCGATTTTATTTTTGACAACTGCTTTGGATAGTCTTGCCTCTCCCAATATTGCTCACTCTTTACCTTGCTTCTTGATGTTGGATTAGATGGAGGTTTTGGAAGTGCTACAAGCAGACCACTAATGTTGTATATCGGGCCTATCTCTCCAGTCTTTGATATTACGACAATGTCATATTTTTGATTGTAACCATAGAGCCAAGACTTTAATCTGTTCTTATTCTTTAGAACAGTAGTAGGTATTATATCAAACACCTCTTTATATATGCTATTTAGCTCGTCTTTCTGCAAATCCTTGTTTGGAGTCAACTACTTTATCTACTCCTTTCTTTAACAACTCTCTTTCTCCTTCAATTCTTGTGAGTATTTCAAATGCATCGAATATCGCTAACTTCTTTGTGGCAGCAGCATTCTTTAATCTGTCTGCTGCAAGCTCATCATCGGGATCGGGTTTGATAATATCTTCCTTAGCAACTTTTATCAATTGCTTTACCGCCCTTTCACCAGCGTCTATGATTTGTTTTTTTAATTCATCTACATTCATGTCTTCACACATATTGCGTGGTTGTACATCCGGTACAACTTTTCACCATCAATTTTAAATTCATATTCTGAATCAGGAACAAACCCTACCTCATCTCCTTCGTTAACTCCCATTGAAGATAGAAATTTATTTCCATACTTCAACACACCAACAAGCTCTTCTTCTTTTATGGCTTTATCTATTGTGTATTTTTTTGGGGGTATAGGTTTTACAAAACAATATTTTTCTCTGCTTTTCCAAACTCCATTATGTGAATATGCAAAGTATTGATCTTCGTCAATTAAAAATAAATCTTCTTTAAAAAAACTTCTACCACTTCGCTCTCTACCTTGCATATCGTTATAAAACTTAAATGCATTGTGGTGAACTACTAAGGTGTCTCCAACTTGAATGTCTCCAGAATATCTTAGGGGCGTTTCAATTACTTCAGCAAATCTATTTGAAACAGTATGGTCTTCTTTTGATGATGAGGTTATAAAATCTACACCTCCTATTTTCTTTAGATTGTCGTAACGTCTACCCCCAATTGGCTTTACAATAAAGCAATGAGGTGATTTCATTATATTAAAAATTTATATTGTATTCTATAGATATTGGCATCGATGAACTGAACTCTTTCCAAAGAACAACTTCATTGTTTGCTTCTATCCAAATCTTTGTGTTTCTAGACTTCTCATCTATCTGAATCAAATGTATTGTATAGTTTTCTCCTAGGACAGATTGACCTAGTACATAATGCATGGCAGCCTTATAATCTGACCCTATAGAAACCTTGCGTATCATTTCATATTTATGTTGTTATGTCTCCATAAGCATACCAAGTGTCAGTTCCTGTTTTTACAACGTGAGCCACCGAGTATTGAGCAGTAGTTTTGGTTTTGCCACCTTCAGAGTAAAGAGTAACTCCTGCTGTTGGTGTGATAGTAACTTGTCCTGCGCCTTCTTGAATTATCGTAATTTTAGTTCCTATAATAAAAGCTGTTCCTGCGTTAGTAGGTATTCTTGCATCTGTAGCTGTAGCTGCTGTTGTAACAAGAACTCCCTCAGAATTTGAAAGAGTCAAGTTTATAGTAGTCAAAGGACTTGTAGTTACGTTAGATGTATTGTTCTGCCAAGAAACTTTTCCGCTTGCATCTGAAACAAGAATTTGCCTATTAGAGCCTAATGTATTGGTAGAATCTTTAACTGCACACTGCAAAAGAAGTGTAGATGTCCCCTCAAAAGTAAACTGACCAACCTCAAATAGATAATTACCTGAATGGGTTACATCACCTGTTATGTCAGGATCGCCTATCATAGTAATATTTCCTGTTAAAGTATAGTCTCCTGTTTGAGTAATATTACCCGTCTGAACAATATTTCCTGCAAGATTTAAATTACCTGTAAGATTTATATCGTTTGTTGCAGTGTTACCTATAGCTAAAACTTGACTTAGGTTTTGATTGGTAAGACCCGACCCAAAAACAAGTTGACCACTTGCATTACATACAAGCGTCTCACCATTGTTACCAAGGTTACCGTTGAAATCTTTTACAGTCCCTCCTAATGTAACAGCTCCTCCAGATTGAGTTATGTCTCCCGAAAGAATTATACTTTGAGTCGCAGTGTTACCAGCATCAAGTACATTCTGCAATGTGATGTTAGATTGGAACAAAGTAAGAATGTCTCCTATTAAGAAGTTCTTTGTCTGATCTGCTGGAGAACCTCCAACATCTGTTCCAATTACTTTATCCGATATTGTTACCGGACTTATATTTGCATATGTACTTATCTTACCCATGGTTATTCTTTTTTAGTGACCTCTCCTGTTAGTAAATTTACAACGGAATCTTCACCATATTTTTTCATCAGTTTCTTTTCTACCTTTGAGAACTCATTTTGGATAACATCTATCCTCTCAAAAATACTTCGCTTTTGAAGTTCTAAATCTCCAATCGCTGATTTGTTTTTTACAAACTCAGAATTTAATTCTTTAAGCTGCGACCATTCATTGTCAGTTAATTTTGTCATTTAATTTAATTTTAACAAAGATAGGAATTATTTCTTTCTTGTCTTCTCAACCGTTCTACCACCAAAATATGCAGCAATTACTGTTAATAAAAGAATCTGTAGCAGGTCAACCCAATTCGCTTCAACCTTAAAGTTAATCTGACCTGCATCAATAAAAATCAATAGCATTGTACAGAAAACCAAGAACATCAATACCAATGGGCGTACGTTCTTTGACAGCCAAGAGTCTGAGGTCATATCTGCCCTCCACCTTTCGGTGACGTTCTTTTGCATATCAGCCTCAGCTTTGATCAGTATCTCTGCCATCTCTTTCTCAAACTGCGCTTTCTCATCCTTGGTTCTAATGAACTTGTCTACAACCCCTCCGACCTGCTCAACAACTCCTGAGCCTTTTCCAAATAGTCTTGTTAATATTTCTTTCATTCGTTCTCGATTTTATTTATCATTTCAATGTGGGCCTTTGCAATACGATCTCTACCTTCCTCGCTCAAGAGATATGTCTTACATTCTTTTTCATTTGTCATAAAGAAGTTCTCTGATAATATAGCAGGCATAGCAGTGTGTATAAGCACATAGAAGCTTGACTCCTTGTCTACATCACCATCGCTTGTATCTTTTCGCAACTTAATGCTTTCGTTATAAGAATCCGGAAACTCTTTCTCTACCTCTTCGTACAGAACTGTGGCTATATGGTCTGACTTTGTTTCTCCTGGAGATGTATACACCTCCCATCCATTAGCAGACTGATCACTAAATCCATTTGCGTGTATGCTTACATATATACAAGGCTTGTCTGACTCACGATAAACCTCGTTTGCCATCTTGACTCTAGTGGATAGAGATACATCCTCATTAGTATCAACCAAGTTTATGTAGTCAATATTATTTTGATCACAATATTTGGCAATGCGTTTGACTATGGCACGATTAAACTCACCCTCGAAGAGCTGAGTACCATCTGACCAAATAGGGCTACGCTTTCCGGCTGTTTGATATACACCATTGATTATACCTCCATGACCATTATCAAGAATCCAAAGGTATTTTGAATTGCTCTTGATTTCTTGACCACAGCATCTACACACCTTTGCCATAATTTATTATTGAAGTTGATAGAGACGTTGCTCCATCACCTGAAGCTGACTTTTCATTTCAACGATTTCTGATTTTATAAACTCTATCTCATTAGAAGTCTTTATTATTGCTGCGTCTACTTGTACGTCTCTTGCGGGTAAGCGTTTTGCATCCTCTACCTCCGCGTGAAGTTTGAAGTACATACTTACAAAAGTTGTCACAAGACCAATAATAAACAAAAGATTTTTTGGCGTTAAATTAATTTTGGTCTTTTCGTTTATGTGTGACATCTTTATATTTTTACATACTTTATTTTAATATCGTGCGTATATGTTGAATAGAAATTTACCACAACGCAACAATGTTTGTTGCTGTAGTCCCTGTTGCAAATACTCTTAATACTTGAACCGGAATAAAACTACCTGCAAGTATTCCTGTAAACACTACATCGTCACCACCAACAGTCTTTACTTTAACATCTCCTGCTACACCAACGTATAGTACACAACCGTTATTTCCAGTGCCATCTGCTGTTGATACACTAGGTATGTTTGCAGTGTCACTAGGAGTTACTGCCGCTGCTCTTTCTGCTTGTAATTTTTGGTACGCCATTTCTTTTTTATTTTATCAAGTTTTTCCAGTTCTTCCAGAATAAGGCCCTGTACCTACTCCTGGGTATGGTTGTTTTTTACCGCTATTCTTAGCTTTTGCATTAGCACGTTGCTTTTGTTGCTTTGACATTTTATCTTGAGCCTCTCCAGCTGCTGCCTTAGCATCACGCTCTGCTCTGCCTGCTCTAAACTTTTTCATTTTTTCAGCATATGCTTTCTCTCTTTCATCTACAACGCCATCTTTGTTTCTATCTCTAGGATCAAATATGGATTCTGATAATGGTTTACTTAAATCTCTTTTTGCCATTTTTTTATTTTTTAAAAGGGAATACTCTATTCAAAGAATCTCTACGCTCGTCACAACCGCAGTCTTCAACTCCTAATGCTTCAGAAACTTTATTTACAATTTTTTTAATACCGGTTGCTTTGGTAAACTTTTCAATGCTGTCACCTAAACCTCTACTAGGCTGAGTAAATGTTCTTTTCTGTTTGTACGCCATTGCTATACGTTTTTAAACATTAACTTGCTAAGGAACTTGTTCCAAGTTCTCTTGCATTTCAATCCAAAGGAAATGATTTTATTTCCTAACCATACTAAAGCCTTTCCCATTACTTACGAATAAGCTTGCTTAAATGTTCTTTTACTTTTCCATCACGAATGCATTTCTGCTCGTAAGACATTGAGTGGTCTCCACCGTAAGCGTGACCGTAGTCCTTCTTAGACATAGCCTTAGACTCATCTCTACGAGATTTCATTGATTGCTTCTTCGCACCTCTGTGCTTCATTCCGATTGACTCATCGAGTCTTGCATTATATCCTTGTGCCATAATTAATTGTTTCTACAAAGATAGTATTATTTTTTTATAGGTATTAATACTTACCTCTTCTAGATTTTGGAGAACTTTTGGTAGAACCACCTTTCCCTGCCCATAGATTCTTACACGCCCAGTAGCGTGCAGTGAGCTTTGATTTTGCAGTGCCACACTTGTGGCGTGCCTTGAATGATTTGCGAGCTGCCGCAGAATAGTTGTGACCATAGCCTTTTGCACCAAAGTGAATAAGTTTCTCCTTGCCACCCTCACAGGCTTTCACCATTCTCTTCTTACCGGGTCTATCTGATGAGACAACCCTGTTGCACTTCATTCTACTTTTATCAGCCATTACCTGGTGTATTGTTTTGTGACCTTGCCCGCAGGGGTATTGGACACCACCTGCTGCCCTTTACGACCAAATCTCTTTTTACGTTTAGCTGTAGCCGCACGCTCTGCCTTGGTCATACTCTGAGCCTTCTTTAATGGCAAGCATCTATCAGGGTTCTTTTTATTCTTGCTTGTACCGCAAGCACCCTTGATTGATCCGTCAGTTCCTATACGAACCCACTTCTGATCACGCCACTTTTTTAACTCGCCCATTAATAGCCAGTAGACTTAGTTTTTTTCTCCATGCCGTAACCTGGATTATTTTTTTTAGTACCACCATGCATTTTTGCATATTCATGTGCTTGAGCTTTTCCCACCGCATTGTATGGGAATACTCTTTTACCTTTACCTTTTACCTTTACTGTTGGCATAATTAGTTGTTTTTATTTTTGTTTGCGATAAACT
>CETN01160314.1_pt1 | contig 10436 bp, 12 predicted proteins | sample 531301 | NCBI WGS metagenome assembly CETN01 (sample SAMEA2622656, study PRJEB7988) | marine metagenome | isolation source: saline water (ENVO:00002010), including
ATAAAGTTTATTATTTGCTACTGTAGAAATTTTATAATCTAAATTAGAGTCTAAAATAAATTCTTTCATCCCAGTATAATCTTCATATGTACCATTATTATTTATAGCATCTGTAATAGTTTTTTCATAATAATCGCCTGTGGAATCGGTAACTTCTAACCATCCTTCACTTCTTAATAGTGGAACTCTAGCAACATGATAATATGGCTCTTCTGGTAAAACATTATTTATTTGCATTCCTTTTCTAAAAACATGAATCGCTGATATTCTTGATTTTATATCTCTACTAACTCTTAAGGTAATTTCTACAGTAGTTCTATCTGAGCCTGGCGTATATAAAAAACTACTTGAAGATATAGGTGAATCTTGATATCCATCATATTCAAATGCAACTTTATATTCTTTACTTATACCGCTTGGATAATTTACAGTGCTACCATCATTTGCAGCACTATGTGCATCTCCATCAGCAAAAGATAACATTCTATATGAATTATTTTGATAGTCAGAAACTTTAAAAATCCTATATACATTATCAGCATTTGCTACATGGTCTCCTAAATTTTGTACATTATTATCAGAACCTATTATACTTGATAGCGTAGCGTATGCAAAAGAGTTGCTGTCTTTATCAAATATAGTAAATGCGTAATCATGTAAATTATATGCACTATACCTTGTGCTGTCTGATGCATTACTTCCTGCAGCATCAGCAGGCTTGCCTTGTGGCCAAACATGAACAATACCAAAATTAGTAAAAATTGTATCTTGTGAAGGTGAAAGAATAACTCCACTTTTAGTTATAGTCCCATTATGAAAATCAGCAGAGTTTGCTTGAACTCCTTCATAAGGACCATTATCTATAGTGTAATCTTTATGAAAAGAATCACTTCTTAAAAACAAAGGCGTGTTATCAACAACTATATGTTCTACATTTCCATCTAGCCAAATTTTTTCTAATGTATTTCCGCCATTTTGTCCATGAGCATGTACCTTTCTTAAAAAGTTATTTGAATCAAAATAAGATACTACATGTGGGCCATCAGGAAATACATTTGCAGGGTTTTCTGCTGTTGTAGCAATAAGGCCACCTGTTGGATTTAATGTCTCAACATCTAAATCTACTTGAGTAACAGATGTAGTATTAGTTATTGTTTGTTGTCCATTAGTTTGAGCTATAGCAAGCTCATTAGCTGGATGCTGTTGTACTGAATCTATTGCATCTGCATTGCCATGAACAGTATTACCAAGAGAAGCATCATCTCTTGCTGTTGCAAATCCTGCTAATCCAGATTCTGTATTACCTATAATAGAAGACACTGCACTACCATCGCTTACAATATTTGCAATCGTATCTGCTTGCTCAACTGTTGTATTTAATCTAACTGCTAAACCTGATATTACTCCTTGAGTTTTAAAAGTAATAAATAATGCACTAAATCTAAAATCTCTATCATTTGTTTTTCTTGTACCATTAAATGCAGTAAGATGATTGTTTCTAGATATTGCTCTAATACCTTCTTGAGGAATCTGTCTTCCTAATACTTTTATTTGCCTAACTACATTATCGTTTTTATCAAAACATAGCGTAGAAAGATTAACATCATCAAAATCTGTTTCATCTGTATTATCTGATTTATCATATCCAAATGAATTGTTTCTTACATATAAAGCTCCATAATTATTTCTATGACCATTAGTTATCCATAGAAAACTTTTACCTTTCATTCCTACTATTCTTAAACCTTTTGTAAGAGTATTGGCAGCACCACCTGCATTTTCTCTTGTTATCCACATATCTTCTAAAAAATTAGATTCGTGTTGATTACTCATCGTAACTACACAACCTACCACATGGTCTACTCCATCATATAAATCAGACATATCAACTAAACTATGAGGCTGAGGTTTAAATGCAGGATATCTTGCTGAACCTCCTCCTCCTTCTATTTTAAATTTTGCAGTTGATGGAGTTTCTGCTGTATTAAAAGTTCTTTGTATATTATGATTTGATTCGCTAGAAACTAAATCTTCATCGTCACCTTGTGTTGTTTTTATTAATTTGGTATCTGTTAAATCATAATGAAATTTAAAAGTTTGATTTGCTATAAAATTTGCTAATGGAGCAGATGGAGCATCGTACCAAAAACTACCACCATGAACTAAAGAATACATTCTATCCCCACTACCAGTAGTTATATTAAAAGTTAAATCATGATGTTTAAAATCAGCTATTGCATCATTATTGGCAGAAGGTGTATAGGTGCTTGTTCCTGTTGTAGGTACTGACCTTTTCATAGTTCTAAATTTTACTGAAGTTGAAGTAGTTGAACCTAACTCTGTACTTATATAACTATCGTTACTAGCTAAATAAGAAGAACCATTTAAATTTTGAGGGTTACCTTGATGGTCTCTTAAAACAGATAAAGGCATTGATTTGCAATTAAAGTTTAAAGTCAAATTTGCAGTTTGATTAGAAGGTATTTCTTGAAAGCTGCACCATATAAATCTATGCAAAAGCATATCTGTACCACTTAAAACATGACTACATTGAAACCAATCTTGTAATTGATTATCCCCTTCAGGTGAAACTAGTAACCATAACTTACCATTACCACTGCTATCTACTGTTTCTAATATATCTGATACATAAGGAGTTAAATTTTGTGGATTATTAGCACTATTAGATGCATGTATCCCTTTACCATAAATAGGATGAGATGGATAACCTGTTGAAGCAGCTTCGCCCCATTTACAATCTACAGTAAACTTTTTATTAAGAGTTACACCCACAGGAAATGAAGCTGTAGAATCTAATGTAATTGTAGCACTATAATCAAATAATTTATAACAATGTATTTTACCTGGTTCTGTAGCAAGAGTATTATCACTTTCTGTTTTTTCATAAATCCAAACTCTTGCTTCAGTTTTATTATGAACAACTTTAGCTAATCCACATATTGGAAATCCTACATCTAAACTTACATTTGCATACCCATTATCACCATCTATAACATATAATCTTGAAGAATTTTTTTTATAAGCTACATGAAAAACTTTAGTAACATTATTTAAATTACTTTCATTAGTTGGATTATCTCCAGCAGAAGCATCTGTTGTATTAAATTGAAATGTAACTATTTTATCATATGAATCATTTACGCCTGAAGAGGGAGACTTTAATGCAGCATCATCTATAAAATATCCTTCTCTACTATTTAAGGCTAAATCACCTACTTTACCCAACCATTTTGAACTTTTATTTATTCCTGCCCCTATAAAATAAGATAACCCTTTTCTAACTACAGATATTGAGTTATCATGCTTTAATGTTAAAGGAAAGTTTGCAAAGTCTTGGCTATTAATTGTACTATTTATTCCTGCACCTAATGTGTCAGCAGTGTTAGCAGCTAAGTCCTCTATGCCGTTAACACTACCTTCTTCATCAAATATAATAACATTTTCTATATCGTTTTCTATATCTTTTGTATAAGATAATGCATGCAAAGGTGTAGGTAATTTAAAAACAGATGTGCCTTCACCAATAATTACTGCATCTCCTCCAAAGTCTCCTTTTCTAACAGGTGTTGAGCCAAAATTTACTGTATTACTAGACTCAGTTATAGAGGCTATTTTAAATGCATAATTACTAATATTGATAAATTCTCCTACAAACAATCCATTTACACTTGATAAATTTAAGCTTGTAGCTTGATTGTGTTGAGTTCCTACTGTAGTAATACCAGTATCTATTTTATACCTTGCATTTGTTAAAGACCCATTTTTATACTTATCTAATGGATTAGCTCTAAGTACACCATTAGGTGCATTAGGGTCTATACCTTGTGAATGAGATGCAGCCTCTCCTGAGACCTCTCTCAAATCTGCATTAGTTATTGTACCAATGTTAAAATTTCTTATTTCTTTTAGTTGTCTAGGCATCTTTAATTATCTTCTCCAGTCGAGATAACTTACTACTAATCGTTCTAATATCATTCTTAATTTTTTTTATTTCTACATAATTAGTATCAAAGCCAGCTTTATTCTTGACTCTTCTTACTATCTCGTCTATTATCTTTTTCTTGTTTATCATAATTTATATGTATATGCTCTATTGCACAATAATTAGGGCAAGGATTCTTGCTTTCATATTCTTCTAAAAAAAAACCTAGCCATACAGCTATAACTAATAGTACAACGTCCCCATATTACTTTTCTCTCCATTTTGATAAGTCTAACATTTGCAGTGGCTTTTCTATTATCTGGTCTTTTAACTTATCGTTTTGTATTTGTATTTTAGTGCCACCTTTTACATAAGGTTCGCCATTAGCCATACCTATATCATAGGCAAAGAATGTAGTCTTCCACATACCCACCCGTACTACTCTGGCTGGTCGACCATTCAAGATTACTACATCGTCTGTATTCAAGTCCTTTCCGTAAAATACTTTGATACTTTCTACTAGTGATTCTATTGTAGATTTTGCTAGCAGTAATACTATTCCCGAAAGGAGAAAGTATGCTATGTATCCTAATATTCCTTCTGCTTGACTTTGTAGTTGCTCTTCCATTCTTATTTCCCATCTAAATATTTACCCCAAACTGTTGCTTGTCCATTTACAATTTCTACTACATTGACTACAAAGTTTCCGCCTTTAAACCAATCTATTATTGCAAATCCATGATTCCAGTTTGTAAGTCTTCCTGCTAACCAATCTTCATCTTTTTCTATATCTTTTAAACATCCCATACTCCATGCACTTATAGTGCCGCCTCTAAATGTTTTAGTGTGTCTCTGTAAGTCGTGTGTATGACCATACATTATGCTTTCTCCAAATACATCTAAATGCTTATAAGTATGATACTTTGATGTAAACTTACCATGTGTAAAGTTAAGCTTACCTATCTTCAAACCTTTTTTCTTATTGTATGGATAGTATTTGTAACCTCTGTCTTTTAATTTCAAAGCTCTTTTAGTTGTATACTTACTTAAATAAGGATATCTAGTAACAAACTTATCTAACCATACTTCGTGATTACCTTGCACAAAATGTCTTTCTTTTGTACCAGCTTTATCAAGTGATGCATCTATAATGTCCATACCTTTATTAACCATATCTACATCATAATCAAGTAGCATCATTAAATCTTCTAACGGCTTTGCATTCCTACCTTTCCAATAATGAGTGCTAAAATGCTCCCATTCGCCCGTATCTCCTAAATCTATATATATGTCAGGTTTAACTAATTCTATGGCCTTACAGACTATTTTAAGAGCTTTTTTATCATGTAAGGGAAAGTGCTTATCTGGTGTAACAATAGCACGTTTCACTACTTGCTTATCTTTCATCTATACCTCTAGTTAAAGTCTTCTACTGGCAAATAACCCCAATCATCTGGGACTGTATATGTATACTTTACCAAATCAAGAATCTTATTTGTTTTTTGTTTAGTATATCTTAAAAACCTTTCTTCACAATTCATACATTGCCATATTAAAGTTTCTTTATGACATCCAAGAACTGCTACACCCATAACTGCATCTTTATTGCAACAAGGACAAGGTGATGGTTTTTTATTAAATCTTTTAGTTCCTAGTATTCCTATTTTGCTTACCATATCTTTTTTATATGGAAAACAAATTAAATCGCCACATACTGTCAGCAAAGGCTCACTCATATGTGGCGAAGAATTATCGGGTATTACAAATCTTATATCTTGTCTTTTATTTTTGCCCATAGCTTATCGTCTATTTTAGTTTTAGTAGATTTAACAGCCCATTCTATAACTACTTCAATAAGCTTTTTCTTCCAACCTACTGGCAATATTCCGACTATACCTTTTAGTAATAGTTTCATATTATCTCCTATTTGTTAAATAACCATCCTACCATAGCACTAAATGCACCTATGATAGTACTTCCTATACCAAATATACGAGCAATGTTTTTTTCGTTCTTCCTAACTCTTCCATTTTGCTCACGTAAATAACCTGTTATCTCTACCATTCTTTCTTTAGTATTTCTAACATCTTGTTTGAGTATTGCAAGAGATGTTACTATATGCTCTCTATACTCATCTATATTAAAATCTTTACTTTTTTTTGTCATCTTCTTTTTTCATTGATTCAAGCAACTCTATAGCTCCTTGACATTTTAAAAACAAATCTTTTGCAATCTGTTGTTGTTCTTTTAGTTCTTTAATTTTTTTATCGTAATCCATTAGTATGAATGTGGGACTAAATGTCCTGTAGATATATAATTACTTCTAACAAACTTCTTAGCTTCTTTTACTAACTTTTCGTATTCAAAGTCAAAGTATTGTGCTAGTTGTATATTTTGATTAGTTCCAGACTTATATCCTTCTGCTATTACTTTATAAGGTATGGCATTATTAAATTGTACAGGAAAACTTGTTTGTCCTCCTGATGCATTTAGATTTGCATCTTCAGCTAGAAAATCGCCTAGAGTATCAGCTTCTACTCTTATTTGCAATCCTGATACAGAAACAGACTGAAACTCAGATGTAGTTTCATTTCTTGTTATAGCTCTACTTAATTTTTCTACTAATCCAAGCTGTACTATATTGTAATCTACACTTGATACAGTAACTGTTTTTCTTAATGGATACCAATATCTTTCAGTACTACTTTCAACTCCTGTAGGTACTGCATTATCAGCATTACTATGTTCATCGTCATCAATAAGCATAGCAGCATCTTTTGAAACTATTCTACTAATTCTCACATCATTAAGATAAACATTATATATCTTATTCAAAGTTGCTAAAGGAGCAGAGGCTTCACTAGGATAATATCTTTGTCCTGCTACTGTATCTCCAATATCAATCATTACTCTAGATATACCTGTTTTAGAACTAAACTCTGCAATAGCTGTATTAGCTCTAAAAAGTATTTCTGTTTCACCCATTTGAGGATGATTCTGTTGTACTAATTCTATTAAATTTTGTCTTGATATAGCCATAATTACTCCGCTGTTTGCTCTCCATTATCGCCAGTAATCTTTGTAAGTTCTGCTTGATACATTCCATTAACTACTTCTAGTTGTGCATTTAACATAGATTGTAACTCTGAGTCTTCATCATCTTGAACTGCATCACTAATCATTGTAGTTAATATATACATACTAGCTCTTAATGCTATAGCATGTTCTAATTCATTAGGTAATCCATCTAATGCTGATAAGCTTTCTGGTGATGCTCCTGTTGGATAAGTAATATAATATACTTTAGCAGAGTTAGCTGCATCAGCTCCTCCTGTAAGAGCAGGCCTTACTTCTAATTTAGTTGTTCCATCTTCAGGGTCTTCAGTATAAACAGGTGAATACTTTGTAGATTTATATATACTATGTGTATCCAAAGCAATCATCTTAAACTCATCTATATCTAGTTTTTCACAAATCTTGGCATTACCATTGCTATCAAATCTTATAACTCTTAAGACTTTCTTTCCTTCAATATCCATATTAGTAGCTCCATCTATTAAATCAGTAGGAGCTACTGCATATTTAAGAAGTAATGATACAGGTGCTAAGTCAATAACTTCAGCACAAGCAACTTCCAAAGCCTCATCCTCTGAGTTTATGGAGTTGCTTGCATAATTGAAGCCGACAATATCTTGTATTCTTTGTCCTAAAGTTGCAGCCATTTTAGTACATTATTTTTTTAGCTTTTGATTTCATTTTTGTCTTTTTGGCTGGCTTTTTCTTAGCTTTCATTTTCATAGACTTCATTTTCATAGACTTTTTAGGTCTACCTTTTTTACTTCCGTAAGTACCTTTACCCATTGGCATAAGCGTCTCCTTTTATTTTCCGACTTTTTTCATTGCAGCTTTGTGAGATGCAGTAAAAGTCATTCCGTTTTTCATCATTTCAACCATACTCTTAATATGGCTAGTAGTATGATGCTTGCTATGTGCCTTCATAGCAATCTGTTGTCTTTTAGTTAACATTGATACGTCAACATTTTTAATCTTGGTCATAATATACTCTCATTTTTTATCTTTATCTATAAAATAATCGTTATTTAATACTCAATATGTAATATTAATCTTAATGCATCTGCATTCGTATAATCAGGAGTAGTACTGCTTCGCAATATTGCATGACAATAAACACTTGTAGACCCTGCAGCAGCTTTTAAATATGTTAAATTATCATTAGGCTCATTAGTTCCAGAAGCACTGAAAACTTTTGTAATAGTTGCATTATCTAAATCATTGCTACTGTAAGCTTGGTCTCCATCCTGCAACAAAAATCCATTTATTCCTGCAGCCTTTATATTAGCAACGCTAATATTAGCAGTTTCATTTATTGTTCCAAAAGCTGTGCTTTCCTGTGTAAAGAAGTATAATACATCATCTGCTTCAGCAGCAGCTTGGTCATCTGTATCTAAAACATACATATGAATTAGCTTTGAAACACCGCCTTCTCCTAAAACTGCATTGGGTATTTCGCAACTTGTAAAAAGCAAGTCGTCTTGTGTATAAGCATCCGTACTCACTGTTGGCGTTACTGTAATAATATTATATTTATTTTGAGAAACTGAATTTCCAGCTCTTTTTGGCGTAGTTGATATACCACCATTTGTTATCGTTAAATCACTCATTTTTTCTCCGTTAAGTTAATGTAAGGGGCCCGAAGACCCCTTACGATTATTTTACCACTTTCTATGATGGGTCTGGACCTATTCCACCAATATCACTGCTAGACAAATCTCCATCAACTGGCTCTAAAGCCACCTGAACTTTAATTTGAGAAGCATCTTGAGTATCTGTTCCATCAGAATATGCGTATATCCTCATACAAGGAGCATATATGTCTGTCAAATCTGCTAATACTATAGCACTATTTCCAACAGCAGTTGAATTTAGTGAAGTATTTAGATTTGCAGAAGCATTTACCCAGTTTGGATGTGCACCACTTCCAGGAGTAGTTACGTCTCCAACTGTTGAACCATTAGGAGATGTTTGAATATACATATCCCAAGCGGCATTACCAGCTGAAGCCTCAGTCATTTCAATCTTAACAGTTATTTTTTTATTTTCCCAATCATATTGGTCATTAAAAATAGCTGTACCGATTCCATAAACTGCATTTCCACCACCAGAGTCTACTACGTCTATAGTTTCTGAAAGAAGAATAGTTTTACCAACACTACTTTTAGATAAAGCCATAAATTACTCCTTACTTAAGAAAACTTAAGGATTGCGTGAGTTTCAGGGAGACTAATCTCTAAACCAGCTTCTGTCATGACAACATCTTGCCTTCCATCAACGCCAGTATTTTGAACATTAGTTTCAATGAAGGTATCTCGACTAATACCATTACCCACTAGTGGTCTGTAAGCTACATTCTTCATATCTACAGCTACGCAGAAGTTTTCAAATGGCCCTTTCAATAGAGGCTCAGCTACAAAGTGTAAGTTACCAAAAATAGTATTTACCATTGTTACTGAATGACCAAATGCTCCTGGTATGTTCTGTACATCTAATCGATATTGTGAAGAACCTACAGTGTTATTTATAAAGCTACCATTACCCATTTTATTAAGATATGTAATAACTTTTCTTGAAGCTAACACAAGTTTGTTTCCAGAGTTTCCACCTTCTGGTGCAAAGAAATCTTCCATTGCATCTAAGAAAGCATCATATCCTGAAGAAGCATAACTCATGTTATATACTTTACCATTAGCAGAAGTATATGGAACAATACCATGAGAATATCTCAAAGGTGCTCCACCACCACTTGCTTCTTGAGCTGCTGAAGTATAACCTTCGCCAAACAACATAGCTTGCTCAATGTCCATTTTATGTTCCATTAAACATTTTTGCCATATTCTTTGAAACTCATTCTTGATACCTCTATACTCAGTTGCTTGAGCAGTACCCGATAGAATGTTCATACCAGTCTTAAAAATCTGAGTATAACCTTCTCTATCAAATATCTTGTCTTCCCAACCAAGAGGTGTATCAGTACCTTCAGCCCATGCAGAACCAATAACCATACCTTTAGCTCCAGCTGCAAAAACTGTTCCATCAGGTATAGTTGTTCCTACTGCACTTAACGCTTCACCATTAATTGTAGTAAGTCCAGCACCACCAGTTTGATGGTATACAGTTTTAGCTGCATCGCCACTATTATAGGCACCTGAGCCGTTTGTTATGGTAGCGTCATTTGATACTTTTAATCTATATACGTTACCATCACTAGCTTCTATAGCTAAAACTGCACCTGGAATAATCCAGTCACAAGTTGAGCCACTGCTAATTTTACCAAATTGGTCATATTTAGCTGTAAGAGGTAAATCCTCTCCAGAATCAAAACCATCTCCACTATTGTTTAAATCTCCGTGAGATTCAGCTCCTGAAATTGTAAGTCCTGAACCTGCAACTTCAAAATTACGTCTTTGCCATTGAT
>CETN01067555.1_pt1 | contig 10416 bp, 8 predicted proteins | sample 531301 | NCBI WGS metagenome assembly CETN01 (sample SAMEA2622656, study PRJEB7988) | marine metagenome | isolation source: saline water (ENVO:00002010), including
TGGATACTCCTTTGTATCTCCAGTCAAATTGTAATTGTTGTTTTTCTTCTTGTGATAAGTAACTCATAACATTATTTTATATTTATATATATTAGATTATATGGTTTTCGGAAAATATTAATTCAGAAATAATATCATAATTTCTTTGAATTTTATCCAAATTATCTATATAAATTTTTTTTGTTTCTGTTAAAGATAGTTTTTTTACCTTTTCTACAATATCGTAGTAATGTTTAACTTTCAATTTATTTTGTTTTAAACTATCTCCTTTGTAATCAAAATAATCATTCCATGTATAAAATCCTGCAGATTTCATATCTCTTATTAGATTATTATCACCAAAGATAATTGGCATAGTACCTGTCACTAATCCTATTATAGTTTTTTCTGATAACTGTGCTATATCTCCTTCTTCGTTATTTTTACTTTCAATTATAAAAGAAAAGTAAGATTGTTCATATTCTTCAATTAATTCTTGAATAGTAGGAAAATTATCAACATATTTATCCCAATCAGCATTAGTAGATTTATCATCTGCATCATCTGGCCAGTTTGCATATCTAATAATACTATTATCTATATTCATTTTTTTCATCAAAAAATTTCTCCAATGATTTCTTTTTCTAACTGAACATATTGATTTATATTTTCTATTTGATTGTATTTTTTTTCCTACAAAGTATTTTTTTCTATCAAAAACAATTTCAATATTTTCTTCAGAATCATCCCAACTAATATTTTTTCTTGTTGCTAAGTTTCTCCACATATAAAAATTTACTAATGGATTAGCAAAATATTCTCTTTGTGAAATTGTTGCTTGACAAATTCTTGCGGTAGTTAAATTATATTTCTTTATGGAATCTATAAGATAATTTAAAGATTTCTTATCGTCAATAATTTCGTGTTCAACACAAAAGTATATTGGTTTATTTTCTTGAACTCTTTTGTTTAGATAATCTAATTGTTTTTCTATTAGATTGTTGATATAATTATCATCATCCCATCTATGAACTATTCCAATGATATGTGATTCATCTACCCAACTTTCATTAAAATCTGGCGTGGAAATTATATCTCTTATTTCTTTTATAACATTTTTTGGTAAAACCATTTTTTAAATTTTAGTATCCACCTCCGCCTCCACCGCCGGATGAACCACCACCACTACTTCCTCCACCTCTACTACTTGATGAGGCAACTCCACTTGATTGTGTAGAAGATGCTGCTACTGAAGGTGTACTACTGATTGTTTTTCTGCTCCTTAATTTTATGTTACCAATATTACCTTCAAAGTATTGAAGTAAATTTGGAAGATATAAAAATAAGTTAGGAATGATTTTAGATACAGATTGTATACTAAGTTTATTCATTTGTTCTGGTGATAGTTTTTGTGTAACCTCACCAATAGTTTTTTCTGCCTCTTGACCCGATATCACCCAATCTATTTCTGCTAAATTATATAAAGGATTTTCTCTATATTTAGGTGCAGTTCTTTTACTTATTTCAAATATTGGTGAATTTTTATCGTTGGCTTTTTGTATAAAATATCTTTTTATAACACCAAGTTGATAATCTTTTGCACTAATTTTTGGTGCATATTGTTCAATCTTACTTCCATCAATGTAAAGTTGTGCTTTATTCAACAAAGAATTGTATTGATTTTTTAATTTATTAGTACCAGGCAGTTCTCCTTTGTGGTCTCCATCTCGCATTAAACCACCATTAGGCATTTTATGATATCCTTTTGGTATATAGTTTCTTGGGTCTGTTGGTTTTCTAGTCATTATGATGAAACATTTCTAAATTGTCCCTCTATTTGTGTTTTCCACTGCATACCTTCTACTTGTTGGTTTATGTTCGTAACTTGAAAAAATCCTTTGTTATATCTTTCAGGCAATCCAACTACTTTAAATTTATCTCCTCGTTTCCATCCACTTAAACCATGTATCGTAAATGTAAATTTAATAGGTAGTAATGCCTGCCCTACTTTATGTTCTCTTTGATTTGCAGATAACTGAAGATTATCTATTGATTGATATGTTCTAAGTAAATCAGAATCATCGTATGTGAAAAATCCTAATTTTTTCCAAGAACCTCTAGCATCTAAATCATCTGCACTATTATTAATTAGTTTTGGATATACCCCAGCCCTATCTTTAAATTGAGAATACATTGCTGCTATTTTTTCTTTTGGGTCTCCACCACCAGTGTCTTGTTCTTCTTTATCAAGTCCTTCATTATTTTCATAACTTACACCTGCAGCAATCCAATCAACTTCATTCGTAAATAAACCTCTACCTGTTTTAGGTGCTGTTGTACTACCATCTTCATTTACCTTTAGTTCTCCTTGAGATGCTTTTCCCATTGTAACTATACCCATCATAGCACCACCGATATTTGATTCTAAAGATGCTTCTAAAAAAACAGATTTTTCACCATACAAAAATAATGTTAATGGAGGTGCACCTGGTGATGGACAAGACATCGCCTTATCAACCACTATTAACTGGTCAACAACTTTTGAAGTTTTAGTTTGACCATCAAATATATTACAGTTATGTTTTTCAACCTCAAACTGCCAAAAATTATTTGATGCCGCATTTAATCCATTTAGTATCTGTATAAATACATCATATGTAGTATTAGTTTTTGAATCTAAAATACCTTTTGCAAAATCAAAATTTACATATAAATCCTCAAGATATCCCCAATTATATGCTTCTAATTCTGTTAGTTCGTTAAAAACTCCTGCTGCCTGAGGGTCAAACTTACTTGGTTGTGGGAATGTTATTCCAAAGTAATCCATCTCTACAGATTGTTTAGTAGGGTCTGGTGGTGCCTCACCTTTTAAAACAGACCAAAATCCAAAGTTTGGCATATGTTTATTTGGAATGAGTAGTTTACTATTATCTGTACTAAATATATGTTTGTGTGCTCGGACAGGTATTTTTTGATATCTAAACCCACCTTCAACCAAGTTACCATCTTTATCAACTATTTTAGGAACTCCACTTCTATCTAATATTGTACTAAATAATACATCTAATTTAACAAATCGTTCCCCACCAATTAAAGGAACATTTCCAGGTACTAAAATTTTTTCTCCATCTGGATTACGAATCTTACTATCAACAGTTTCATCACCCATATCTTCTCTCAACTCTTCATCAAAATTAATAAAGTTATATGGTTGTGTGTAATACTCGTTGTTTACAAGACGTTTTATTTCTTCTGTTCTGTTATAAGATGGTAAATCATTAAAAAAATATTGAAATTGTCTTTTCTCATCATTGATAGTACCTCGTACCCACCAAAAACTTTCACCACCTATTGTTTCTTTTGCTCCTTCTTTTATTGCACTTTTGTGTCCTTGAAGATATGCTGCTAAATCACCTACACCAGTTAGTTTTACTGTTACAACATATTTTTCTCCAGCCTCAATGGATAATCCTCCACCTGTAACTCTTCCTAAAAAGTTATCATATTGACCCTCTGCTGCTTGTCTTTGTTCTTGAACTGCAGTTAAGTTTCTCATAGATACTATTTTCTTTGTATCGTTTAAAGCCACTAAACCTTCAACACCCAATGGAGTGTTCATACCAAATTCTATAAAAACATGATGACCAGGTTCTCCAAACTTTGCTTGTATTTCTTCCATTTGTGCTCGAGAAAAGCAAGTAATAGTAAATTCAGTTTTTTTAGATAATCCATTATTACCTTCACTTATATCTAATCCACTAATTATTGGTCTTGGTCTACCCCACCTATCATCTGAGAATTCTATTTCTTTTCCATTGATATCAGTTATCACTACTTTTTGTTCATCTCCTTCACCTTCAGTTGAAGTTTGACCAGTAGTTCCTCTTGAATCTGCACCTATACCACCATAGATTGCGTTCGCTGCATAAAATAATGGAAGAGATGGATTTGATAAAATAACCATTCCATTCCCAACACCAGAAGTTACTCGAATCCAGGCGTTAAGTTTGCTCACTTCTATATTGTTACTCTTTCTATTATCGAGAGTACTTTTAATATAAGGTAAGGGTGAAGAAAAGTATGAAAATGACATAATTATTGATTAAACATTTTTTGGATTTCTATAAAGTTTTGAGGTATTCTTAAGACCGTTCCACTATCAACTGCAACAGAGGCATTGTGTACTTTGTTTGCAGATGCTATAATCCACCATAATGTTGAATCGTTATAGTATTGACCGGCTAAAGTATCTAATCTATCGCCCGTTTGAGTTACTACATATTTATCATCATCTCTTAATGGTATGTTTGGATATATTTTACTTCTATATACTCTTCTACCATCAGATATTTTTTTTATCTCGTTATTTTTATATCTACTTCCCATTATGTTAATGATTTAAAACTATACATTTTACTTAAACCAGTTGTACTTCTTTGTTCAACAAATTTAATAGTAAGAGATGCATCTACAAATTTTGGTAATTTATAACCCTTCAAATCCGCCTCTGTTAATTTTTTTGCACCACCACCTACTTTATCTAAAAACTCGGAATCAACTATTTCAGTTCCATCACCAGTTTCCCATACACCAGTATCTGGTATTGTATATGATAATGATTCAATAAATCCATCTTTATTTTTGTACATATCACCAAGTGTGAATTTAATAAATGGTGGTACTACATATCCCGCCTCAGTTTGGTAAGAAGTTGGATAACATAAATAAGTTAAGAATTTTAATTTTTCCCAATTATTAACTAATTCTTGTGCGTTTAATGCAAATATTTGTAAAGTAAATGTTACACTTCTTTCTACTCCATCATATGTGTATAAATTAAATGGATTACCTAAAAACTTTGATGTGCTCCATGATGGAGTTGTTGTTTCTGTAAGACCTTGTATCGAACATCTAAAATGTGCTCTTTTTCCACTAAATGTATTTTTAATTACAAGTGGGATTAAATCATACTCTTCTAATGGTGTTTTTCCATCTACTAAAATATCTTCATTTGATACCGCTGCCTGATTTATAATATCTCTACCACTTCTAATTCCTCGTTTTGCTTCTAATGTAGATGTTGAGAAATCATCTTGTTTAGAATATTTGTTTTCTGAATCTCTTTGTTTTGCAAAATCTTCTTCTTTGAATGTATCTGAATCTCTAAATCTAAATGGTGTTTTTTCACCAAAAACTTTTTTATCTGGTTTCTCGTTAAACTGAAATCTAACTGAATCTAAATCAATAGTTAGTTCTTGTGAATCATCTTTTACTAATTCTTCTGATACTTTTGTGTATATATTCGGTTTATTACCTGAACGAGTTTCATCAGAATTAAATTTATTTTCAGATGTTACTATATTTTTACCTATTACAAATGGAGGTGTTGTGAATATACCTTTTAGATATAATTGATTGATATAATCAAATTTACTTGACATATCATTTCTATCTTTTAGAGTTTCTGTTGTTAAATCTATAGTAGTTGTATATTTAAATCCACCTTCTTTTTGAGGTTTTCTTTCTTGTAAATCTTGTCTGTTTGCTATAGCATTTCCATAATCTGGTATTAAGTTTTGATATTCACCTTTTGCAGGTATATCCGGTCCTCTTTTACCAAATAAAGCTCCTCTAATTTCACCTTTTACTAAATCAATTCCTTTACCTATCGCCTGTTTTGCAATTGCAGATGGATTTCCACCACCAGTTGATTTTAAGAATTTACCAAGACCAGTTCCAGCACCACCTAATCTAATCTCTTCTAAGGTGATTGAAGTGTTGACTGGGTTCTTACCTACTAAACCTGTAGCAACATCAGTAGGAATCAAATTAATGGGTATTCCGAGTGTGCTATTAACCTTATCTCTTGCCTCTGATATAGAATTTACCTTTCCACCAGTTAACTTACTTAATCCTTTACCAATTAATCCACCATCACCAGGGTCAACTGCATTGGCAGTTCTTTGTTTTTCAACTGCTGATGTAGTTCTATTAGTAATTCTTATCGCCTCGTTACCATATATCAAAGGATTTGGTAGTTCTACTGCAGATTTAACTCTTAGACCTGTTAGTTCTTGTTCGACAAGTGTTTCCTTATCAGTTTTTACTGAATTATTTAAACCACTACTCTGAAATAAATCTAATATTGTTGGCATATTTTATCCTAATCCATACGAGTTGACTTTGGTATCATCAACTACACTTTTGATTCCTCTTGTAACTTTTTCACCATTTAGGTAAACTGCTATTTTACCTGCATTTAAATCTTGTCTTAACATTTGTAATTCAGATACCACTGCATCCATTGAATTTTCACTTTCTCCTTCTCCTTCTCCACCAAACAATGTACCTAATCCCATCGCGATACCACCTACCATTGATAATGCAAGTAAACCTGGCATTGCTGCTAATCCAGCAACACCTAATAAAGTTAGTGAACCTGCTAGGGCAGTAATTCCGGCTGCAAGTGATAAAATACCACCTAACATCGGTACTAAATTTGTTATCATACTTTCAACAGCAGTTAGTGGTTCTGTTGGTATCATTCTTAATCCAATACCAAACGCAGTTAATCCAACACCTAAAGTTGTTAATGCAGCAGATGCAAGTAACATTGGGAGTGCTAATAATCCAAGTGGTGCGATTGCTAATGAAAATGATAATAATGAAAGTCCGATTGTTGCGAAATCAGTACCCGATGCCTTTGCTATTTCTTGTATTGCTTTTCCAAGAACAAACATAGATGCTGCAACAACTAACATTGCGGCTGCACCTGCAACTATTGCAACTGCTCCAACTCCACTACTCATAATCGCACCTAATAAAGCAACTGAACCAACTAACGCTAACATGGATACTACTGCCATTCCAACAGCACTCCAACTAACTTTCATAAATTCTTGAACTGCCTTACCAAATACGAATACTGCAGCTGCAACCACTAATAACGCTGCTGCACCTTTAAGAACTGCAGTCATGTTTATTTTACCAAGTGATTGAGTTATACTTCCTTTACCACCGATTGCATCTCCACCACCTTTTGCAACAGAAGGTGTTTTTGCAACAGAAGGTGTTTTACCAGCAGCAGGTGCACCTCCACCAAATAATGAACCTACTTTTTCAAATACCTTGTTTTTAAGTTGTTTGGCAGTTCCAGCAACATTGAATCCCATTTGACCTGCAGCAACAGCAGCTGAACCTAATCCTTTCATAAATGTACCAAGTGGTCCTTTAGCAATTGCAGTTAACCCTTGTTTCATTCTATCAAATGTACTTACTTGTAAAGAACCATCCGCATTTAACTTATCCATGTTGGCTGTCATCTTCTGAAGTTCTTCAACTGATAATCCTAATGCTTTTGCTGCTTCTCTTTTTTGGAAGATATCCATTTTGTTAAATTCTTCAATACCACCTAATTGACCTATTGCTGATTTAACTGCTGAACCTATCTCACCTTCAAATGCTAATCTTCTTGCTTGTTCGAAGTTAATATTTTTTCCTAATAATGCACCTAATTCAAGTTCTGAGGTTAGAGAGTTTTCAATATCTAATAAACCATCAGTAACATTTGTTAAAGATGACATTTCTAAACCGAGTTGTCTTGCAGCAATTGCTGCCTGAATCATATTCTTTCCACCATCTTTACCATACTCGGCAAACTTTTCAGTATTTGCTGCTAAATCTCCAGCAACATCTGCAGGAATTACACCTGCTGCCTTGGATGCATCATGAACTAACTGAGCCATATCGGCACCTGCCTGTGCCGTTCCATCTCCTAATCTTGCAAACCCACCTATTAATTTTGCGGTTTCTGCTCCACTAAGATTTAAGTTAACTGCTAGTAAGTTAGCGTTTAGTTGTGCTCCAAAAGTTGCTTGTTCTACACCACCTAACTCATTTGCTAATCCTTTTGAAACCGCTGATGCCTCTTTGAACACTAACCCAAGTACAGTTGAACTTATGGCCATTTCATTGAAGAAGAATCCTGTCTCTCGTGCAGTTTCGGATAGTTTATCCATCGCGAATCCAGCACCAATAAGACCCGTACCTAACATACCTAATGGGCCTGAGGTTAGTGTAGCGAATACATCTAATACCCCACCTACAGTACCTTTTATACCTTCGAGTACTTGATGGGTACTTTCCATTTGTGATTTTTGGAAATCAGTAAGGTTAGAATAAGTTTCTGCTAAATCATTTTGTGATTTCATGGTTTGTAAGATTTTACTATTACCATGAATACCTTCACCAATCTTACCCATCTCCTCATCTCTCATAGCGAGTAATGCTGCTCTTTGATTGATATCATCTCTACCAAGAGAAGCTAATTGTCTATTGATGTCTTGAACTTTTTGTAATGATTCTAATTTTTTACCAGTAAACCTATCATCACCTGCTGCTAAATTTAATGCTGCTTTTTGGTTTTCTTTAAGTTTACTATATGAACCTGATATAGAACCTATACTTTGTTCCATACTGGCAAATGTATTAAGTTGTTCTTGGTTTACTTTTTTAAGCTCTTTAGCAAGAGATATTATTTCTAATTTGTATACACGAGATTTTGCGTTTCGTTCCTCAATAGTATCATTTACATTGGATTCGATACGAGCTATAGTTTTTTGAGCGTTCTCAATCTCTTTAAGTATTTTTAATCTATCTCTTTCGTTAGCCATCTATACTCCTTATTTAGAATATTTTTTAATAAGTTTATCAAGTTCAGCTTTTTCTTTTCTGATTTTCTCCATCTTATCAGTTAATTCTTTTGGAGTACCAGCTTTTCTAGCCCTTTGAATAAACTTGTCTTGAGTGTTTTTTTGTAATCCATTGAAGAATGAATCACTAAACTTTTTGGCTGTACCAAATAATCCTTCGTTTGTATTTTTTTTAGACATGGGTTTCTCCTTTGTATAGTTTTACTACTATAAATATAGAGCATAAAAAAAGTGAGGAAATTTACCTCCTCACTCTTACATTTGGCCCTCTTGCTTTTTTATTACTTTTATCGTACTCTTCTTTTTCCTTTTTCTTAGCTTCTAATAGTTTTTTAAAATAGAATCTCCTCCAATGGATGGGCATGGCGTAAACTTCAGACCAGGTAAATCCATTACCATAGTTAACCATTTCCCAAATTTGATTATGTAATTGAATACTATAATCATTCGGAAGGGTAAAAAAACGATACCCCAAAGGGAATATCGAGTGCCTCCGATTCACCCGTGAGGTCTGATGTAAAATCAAATCTCATGTCCATATCTGGACTTACTGTTTTGATGTGATTTCTTAGTGCCCTCGTATCCAAAGCCAATAAGCCATTTGTAACAAATGAATTAATAAATCCTCTATCTGTTTTTCCATCTACTTCTTGTATCATGTACTTTAAACGAGTTGTTACCTCGTTACTCACATCGGATTTACCTTTTTGTAATCTCTGTAACGCCTGAGTTTCAGCCGTTATATCTTTCTCATCTTTGTGGGTTAATAATTTAAATTTAATCTTTTTCTTTGTTTTGGGTAAGTCAAACTCGTACAGGTTTTCTCTGTTAAGAACACTATCATCGATTTCTTTTACTTGAATTTTTGATAAATCAATACTTGTTCTTTGTTGTTCACCTGAAAATGGGTCTGTAAGTTCTACTTGATATTCTGAACCATATCCTAAAATTCTTGTTGCTAAAAGAATTGCATTTTTATCACCAACAACTATATCGTTGATATCTACATCTTTATCTACAACAACTGATTCAAATAACTTATCAAGCACCACCCCCTTTCTTATCAAATTTTGCGATGCAAGTATATCTTCTTCTTTTGCTGTCATATACTTGATTTCAATGCTACCCTTTGATAATGGGTTTGATTCTGGATAAACTTTACCTTTAGATGGTAAATCTATCACTTCGGTAGGAAATTGATATTCTGCCATATTTTCGTATTTTATTCGTATATAAATATATAAGAATCAAAAAATTAGAATTTTTGGACAAAAAAAAAGTTCTCACATAGAGAACTTTCTTTCTTCAGTATATTTTAGTATTAGAATTCTAAGATTGCGTAATCATAGGATAGTGTTAGTGTGATTTCTGCTGGGTCATTTGAAGTCCAATCAACATCATTAAACACTGCATTGTTAATAAATGCCCCTTTTAGACACCATTCTTCAATTTTATCACCAACTGGTCCTAACATATAGAAATTGATATCTTTTTTATAGAAATCAGCATATCCATCTCTACCTGTTAATGATTCATGTGAGCTTCTCACCCATTCCATGACTGATTGTGCACCACTTGGTACGATTGGGTCATATAGTGATATTTCAACATCTTGCCACTCACCTTTTCCTTTGAGTTTTCTCTTAACATTTATGTGGTCAAGAGTTACTACCTCAAACTGAATTGAAGGTCTGTTAGCTGTTTTTATAAGATATGAAGGGATACC
>CETN01037609.1_pt1 | contig 10405 bp, 4 predicted proteins | sample 531301 | NCBI WGS metagenome assembly CETN01 (sample SAMEA2622656, study PRJEB7988) | marine metagenome | isolation source: saline water (ENVO:00002010), including
GATAAGTGGCATGTATTAGGAGCTAAAATTAATAGTAGTGCAACAAACATGAGAATTAAAGTAGTACCAAGTAGTGGTTCATTAGGAAATTTTTAAAATGAAAGGAATAGTATGCCATTAATAGGAGAAAGATTAGGTTTAACATCCGCAGTTAGTGCATCGGGTACAACTGCCTTACTGAATGTCGATTTCGTTAAAGGAGCATTTAAAGTATATAACTCCGCTACTTTAGTTGGTATTTCCCCTAACCTATTTTCAGATAACCAAATAATATATGTTGAAGATAGTGCTTCATTATTTAAAGCAGATGTTGTACCTGCAGATTTTATCGAAACATTTGCAGATACAGTATCTTTTTCTGAATTCTCATTTAATAGTGGTTCATTTACAAGTGCATCTTTTGATGGAACTGCAACCCTAACATTATTTGGACAAAATTTACAAGGTTCACCACAAGTATCAATGTCTATTGATTTATCAGCATTGACTGGCTCTGGTGGTGGAGGAGGAGGAAGTGGAGATATAACTGCAGTTTTTGCAGGAGATGGATTAACTGGTGGAGCTTCAAGTGGTAATGCCACTTTAGAAGTTGATGCTGGATTAGGTATAAATTTAGTAGGTGGAGTAAATATTGATACTGGCTCTAATCATTTTGTTGGTGGAGTACAAAAAGTTGAAATAGATGGAGATACTTTTTAAGTAAACATTCCAACTTATATATTTATAATAAAAATTACACTATATAGTGTTAAAAAGGGTTTTTCCCGTTGAACAAATGTTTCAATTGAAATAAAGGTAATTAATTAAAATAAAAAAGGAAAATTAAAAATGGCACAAATTATTAAACACAGAAGAGGTAATCTCGAAGGCCTGAAAGATGCAACAACAAGAGCAGGTGAACTGTTAGTTGTTACTGGTTCAAGTGGTCTTGGTACGATTGCCAATGGGGCTAGTTTAGTATTTGTCGGTATTGATGGTTCAACGGCAACACCTGTAAACAAAATATTACAAGGTACAACCGTACCCGACCTGACTGGAGGAAATTATAATACCCATGTAGATGGAGTACCTTTCTATGATACTGATGATAATAAACTATACATCCTAAACAAAGGTGGAAACATCGAGGTTAAGGCTACACCCGAAACTGGTGGTACAGGTATTATTTCTGGTTCTTCACAACTTACATCATCATTAGAACAAGTAGGTAGTGGAATCGTATCAGGTGCGGCTCAAATAAACTCATTAATAAATGATACAATAGCTGCAACAATCGTATCAGAAATAGACAATGATGAAATACCAATTGCAAAATTAGCATCAGATTCAATCACTATAAGTGGAACTTCGGTAACTTTAGGTGGTTCAATTACAGATGAAACATTATTTGGTGGAGTTGGAGTAGTTTCTGGTTCAGCTCAAATTGATGGTACCGCAATCGCAAATAAAAGTATGACTATTGCTGGTAACTCAGTAGCATTGGGAGGTTCAGTAACTTTTGCAAATATAGCTAAAGGAACTGGTACTATTTCAGGTTCAGCACAAGTTAATGGTACAGCAATTTCAAATAACACAATAACAATAGCTGGTAATTCAACGGCATTAGGAAGTTCAGTAACTTTTGCAAATATAGCAAAAGGGACTGGTACAATATCTGGTTCAGCTCAAGTTGTATCATCTCTTTCTAACCAAGCTACTGATTTTGGAACTGGTAGAGTTTCAGCAGATAACATAGGTAATTCTGCTGGTGATACTGTATTTACTGGTTCATTTAGTGGTTCTTACCAAGGTGATGGTAGTGGATTGACTGGTGTAGCAAGTACATTAGATATAAGTGGTTCATCTGGCAATGGTTCAGTTTCACTTACAAGTCAAGATTTAACAATTACTGGTACAGCAAATGAAATTGAAACTTCAGTTTCAGGTCAAACAGTAACAATTGGAATTCCAACAAACCCAACACTTGGTGGTAATGTAACTGTAACTGGTAACTTAAATGTTGAAGGAACAACTACTACTGTTGATTCTACTACTGTTTCAATTGCTGATAACATATTAGAATTAAACTATGGTGGTTCTGCAACAAGAAGTGGTCTTTTAGTAAAAGATGCAACCGCAAGTTCAACTACTTCAGGTTCATTCTTATGGAATGCAACTTCTGATAGATGGATTGCAGGTAAAAGTGGTTCTGAGGCAAATGTACTATTAGCATTAGGTGATAGTGTATTTACAAGTTCTGCACAAGTATCAGGTATTACTAACTCACAATTAGCAGGTTCAATTTCAAATGATAAACTTGCAGGTTCAATTGCAAATGCAAAATTAGCAAACTCTGCAATAACAATTAGTGGTACTTCAGTATCATTAGGTGGTTCGATAACTGATGAAACTTTATTCGGTGGAGTAGGAGTAGTATCGGGTTCTGGTCAAATAGTATTACAAAGTGCTGATAAAACTGGCTTTACAGGTGCCGCTTCTATCACAACTGTTGGTACAATTGGAACTGGTACTTGGCAAGGAACAGTAATCGATAAAGCATATTTAGATGATGAATTACTTAACACTTCATTAAATGCATTTTCTGCAAGTAATGCTAATACATCTCTTAACTCAGCTACTGGTTCTTATTTAACCGCAGCTGGAATATCAGATACAGCTATTGATGAAGCAGCAGATTCAATTGTATTCTTTGATGGTACTGATAGTGGAGTTAAAAGAGAATCAATTAGTGATTTCTTAACTGCAATCGCAGGTACTAATATATCAGTTTCATCTAATCAATTAAATGTAGATGGTGGTGGTGATATAACTGGTGTAACTGCAGGTGATGGTTTAACTGGTGGTGGTAACACAGGTGCTGTAACATTAGCAGTACAAGTTGATGATTCATCAATAGAAATAGATTCTGATACAGTTAGAGTTAAAGCGGGTGGTATTACTAACGCAATGTTAGATGGTTCAATTGCAAATGGAAAATTAGCAAACTCTGCAATTACAATTAGTGGAACATCTGTATCTCTTGGAGGTGCAATTACTGATGAAACATTATTTGGTGGAGTAGGAGTAGTGACTGGTTCGGCACAAATAGTAGCTGGATTATCAAATCAAGCAACCGATTTCGGAACTGGTAGAGTAAGTGGAGATGATTTCGGTGATGCAGCTGGAACATCTGATTTCACTGGTTCATTTATTGGTGATGGTTCTGCTCTTACTGGTGTAGCAAGTACATTAGATATTAGTGGTTCATCTGGTAATGGAACTGTAGCTTTAAAAACACAAGATTTAACAATTGCTGGTACGGCAAACGAAGTAGAAACTTCAGTATCAGGTCAAACAGTAACAATAGGTTTACCTAATAATGTAACAGTTGGAAATAATCTTACAGTAGGTGGAAACCTTACAGTTGAAGGTACAACTACAACTGTTGATTCTACAACTGTTAACATAGGTGATAGAATCCTTGAACTAAACTACGCTAGAGGTGCTGGTGATGCTGGTATTTTAGTAAGTGATGTTGATGGAGGAGCTACTACAAGTGGTTCATTCCTATGGGATGCTAGTGAGGACCATTGGATGGCAGGTGCCCTTGGAAGTGAAAAGGAAGTTGCAAGATTAAATGCTACTCCAACTTCTAACAGAGTACTAAAAGCTAACGCTAGTGGATTATTAGTTGACTCGTTAATTTCAGATGATGGTACAAATGTATTAATTACTGGTACTGCGGAATTAAGAGTTAATGGAGCAACAGCAAATGGATTTGCATTCGTAAATGCAGATAAATCTATTGAATCAGTTGCAGCATCTACTGATGGTGATTTAATTCAATGGAATGGTTCATCATTCGTTGCAAGTAACGAAGTAGATGGAGGAACCTTTTAATTAGGTACACATTTTAAAATAAAAATCCCCCTTCAATTTGTTGGGGGATTTTTTTTATAGATTTAATTTTTCTATACTTATAGTAGTGGTGTAATATTTTATTATCATTAAAATCACACTTGAGAATATTTATATACAAGAATAAGGATATATCCATACATGGCTGCAATATTACAATTAAGAAAAGGAACAAATTCAGATTTAAGTAGTATAGGTAATTTATCTATTGGTGAATTATTTTATAATACTGACAGAGAAGTTCTACAAGTTGGTACAGGTACCTCAAACATAACCCTTTCAAGATTAGGTGTCAACACAGGTTCAATCGAATTTACAGGTGATATTACTTTAGGTGGTAGTATATTCCTTGGAGATGCAAATACTGATAATATTATAATACAAGGTGAACTTAGTTCATCTATTATACCAGATTCAGGTTCTACATACGATTTAGGTTCAGCCACGAAACAATGGAGAAATGTACATGCCATCAATGGATTATTTGGTAATGGTATTATTAGTGGTTCAAGTCAAATTGTAGCTGCTTTACCAGATGGTTTAGTAAGTGGTTCATCACAAATAACTTTTGCAAACATAAGTAGTATTCCAAGTGGAATCATAAGTTCATCTGAACAACTACCAGCAGGAGTAGTAAGTGGTTCAATTCAAGTTCTTGGTGGCACTGATATAATTAGTGGTTCGGAACAAATTACTGATTTTGGATTTATATCTTCATCTGATTCGAATACATCATTAAATTCTTATACCGCATCAAACGATATAAATATAACTAATTTACATTCGTTTACTTCTTCAAATGAAAATACATCTTTAAATACATTTACAGCAAGTAATGCGAACACATCATTAAATACATTTACATCAAGTAATGAAAATACATCGTTAAACACATTTACAGCAAGTAATGCAAATACATCCTTAAATTCATATACTGCTTCAAACGATACAACCAACTCAGGTCAAGATACAAGAATAAACCAATTAGCAGCCGCAACAGGTTCATATTTAACAAGTATTAGTGATTCATTCCTAAATACTTCACTAAATGAATATACTTCTTCAAACGATATTAATATATCTAATATTCATTCTACTACATCATCATTTGAAAGTAGATTAGATTTCTTAAGTAATGTTTCACATTCACACGCTAACAAGGCAAATCTTGATACTATAAATCAAAACTTAAGTACAACATCAGATGTAACATTTAATACTGGTTCATTTACTGGTAATATGACTATTACAGGTAATTTAACTGTTTTAGGTTCAGCAACTGAAATATCTTCAACAGAATTAAAAATCGAGGATAAATTAATTACAGTTGCAAGTGGTTCGGCTGATTCAGCAGCAGCTGATGGGGCAGGTTTAGAGATTGATGGTGCTAATAAATCATTAAAGTGGGACCACAATACATCACAATTTGTATTTGATGCAAAAGTAAGTTCATCAGTAGGATTTAAAGGAGAAGGTGGAGAACTTACAGGTATAGATACAGACCAAGTAACAGAGGGAAGTAATTTATATTACACAAATGCAAGAGTAAAACAAAAAATGACAGATGAAGTTGCACACTCTGGTTCATTCTTAGGAACGGCAACAACCTCAAATCTATCTGAAGGTTCAAATCTATATTTTACAGAAGCAAGATTTAGTTCATCATTAGATTCAAGAAATGTAGTTAGTGGTTCATCTCAAGTGTTAGATATTTTAGATTCACTAAATGCAGCTACAGGTTCTTATTTAACATCAGTACCAGCACAACATCAAAATACATCATTGAACTCATTCACTGCATCAAATGCGAATGATTCATTGAATTCATTTACAGCATCAAATGCTAATACATCACTAAATGCAGCAACTTCATCATATCTTACTACTGTTGATATTTCTTCAGATACAAACTTAGCAGTATCAGATACATCAGAAGTAAATATGATATTGACTGGTGATACATTATCCGCAGAATTGATAGGAGGTGTTGTATCAGGTTCAGGTCAATTAAATAATGTATTCTTATCAAAATTAGGAGATAGTGTTGTAAGTAGTTCAACATTTAGTTCTCCATCACAAGGAACATTAAGAGCAACAATCAATGGAGCAAATAGTGATGTAAATATAGGATTGAGTACTGATGCAACTGCATCTTTTGCAAGATTAAATTTAACTGCTTTACAAACAAGTAGTGATAGTACATTAACTGCATTATTTGTAGATAGTAATCAAGTTAAATTTAATTCGTTAGGAACAGCTGCATTATTACATTATTCAAACTCAATTGCAGATGGTAACTCACAAGTTATTGGTACTGCACAAGCAACAAAAAATTATATTGATGCACAAATCATCGAAGCAGGTGCTGGTGATATTACAGAAGTAAATGCAGGATTAGGTTTAAGTGGAGGTGCACTTACTGGTTCGGCAACACTTACTTTAGATACCGCTTCAGCTCACTTTACAACTGCAGTTGCAGGAGCAGGAGGTGGAAGTACACTTTCATTAAATTCATATACCGCTTCAAATGATATTAATATTACTAATTTACACGCATTTACATCAAGTAATGCAAACACATCACTAAACACATTTACATCAAGTAATGCAAATACATCCTTAAATTCATATACACAATCTGCAACATTCAGAGCAAGAGTTGATGATTATTTAGATGGTGGAAATGGTATTCAGTATGGTAGTGGTACAATAGATGTAGATGGTACAGTAGTAAGAACATCCATAGGTTATGGTTTCATTAGTGGTTCATCTCAAGTATCATATACAGGCCTAAGTAATATACCTGGCGGAATAGTTAGTGGTTCATCTCAAATTACTGGTTCTGATTTAGACATGAATGGTAATAAAGTTTTATTTGCTAATGTTTATAGTAATGAAGCAGATTTACCAAGTGCAGTAACATATCATGGTATGTTTGCCCATGTACATGCGACTGGTAGAGGATATTTTGCACATGCTGGAGCTTGGATTCCTTTAGTAAATTTAAGTGATGGCGTATTAAGTGGTTCATTACAAGCACAATTACCAAGTGGTACTGTAAGTGGTTCATCTCAAATTGACCATAATGCTACAACAAATTATACAGCAAGTAGACACATCGACCACTCAGCAATTACAGTTGGTAGTGGACAAGGTTTAAGTGGTGGTGGTACTATTGATACAAATAGAAGTATAACATTAGATACTGGCTCTAATCACTTTGTAGAAGGTGTGGATAACAGATTAGGTTCACTAAACTCATACACTGCATCTAATGATACAACAAATTCAGCACAAGATACAAGATTAAATCAACTTTCATCAGCAACTGGTTCATATCTAACAACAGTTGATATATCCTCAGATACAAACTTAGCAGTTTCAGATACTTCTGAAGTAAATATGATTTTGACTGGTGATACAATATCAGCTGAATTAATAGGTGGAGTAGTTAGTGGTTCATCTCAAATTGATTTATCATCAGCAACTGGTGTTGCAACTTCAGCATCATTTGCAGAAACAGCATCATTATCAACATACACTGCTGAATGGATATTAGGAGCAAGTGGTGCAAGTCACTATACATTTACTGGTCCTGGTCATTTAACAGGTTCAAGTGACCCAGCTATATACTTAACAAGAGGTCAACAATATAAATTTAAAAATAATGCAGGTAGTCATCCATTTAGAATTCAATCAACTCCAAATGGTTCTGCAGGTACACAATACAATAATGGTGTAACAAACAACGATGCTGGTAATGGAACAACATTATTCTTTGATGTTCCGATGAATGCACCAGAAACATTATATTATCAATGTACTTTACATGGTAATATGGGTGGCCCAATATACATAGTTGATTCAAATAGTGTTGATAGTAGATTAGATACTCTTGAAGGAGAATCACATGAAAATCCATTAACATTCAACGATACAAGTACTATTAATTTAGTAAGAAGTACCGATACAATTACTGCACACGCAATTGGAGGTGTTGTATCTGGCTCTTCACAAATAACTCTTGGTGGAGATGCGACAGGTAGTGCAAATGATATCAATGTAGTTGCGATAAATGGAGTTACAATTGATAATGCTGAAGCAACTCAAATAGCAAATATAAATGGAAGTACAATATCATCTACACAATGGGAATATGTAGGTGGATTAAACCAACAACTTGCAACTTCAAATGATGTTCAATTTAATGATTTAGTAGTTAGTGGTGATTTAACTGTACAAGGAACAACAGTTACTCTTAATACTACTAATTTAGAAGTTGAAGATAAATTATTATCTGTAGCAAGTGGTTCTACTACACCAGCACAGGCAGATGGAGGTGGATTACATATTAGTGGAGCAGATGCATCATTTACATGGGATAATGGAAATAGTAGAATACACATTAATAAAAATACATTCTTTAGTGGTTCAGTACAAGCTAGTGGTGATATTATTGCATATGCTTCTTCAGATGAAAGATTGAAAAATAATATACAACCAATCGAAGGTGCAATTAATAAAATTTCTCAAATTTCTGGTAATTCATTCGATTGGAACGAAGAAAAACAAAATATTTATAAAGGAAAAGATTATGGAGTTATAGCCCAAGAAATTGAAAGTATTTTACCTGAGTTAGTAAATACCAACCAAGATGGATATAAAAGTGTAAAATACGATAAAATTATAGCTTTATTAATCGAAGGTATTAAAGAACTATCAGCAGAAATAAATGAACTAAAAAATAAATAGGAAACCAAATAATGGCTCAGATTATAAAGCTTAAAAGAAGTACCACTGCATCATCTAAACCTACTACTTCAGATTTATCAATCGGAGAGTTAGCAATAAATGTTAATGATGGTAAAGTATTCCTAAGAAAATCAGGTTCTGCAGTAGGTGATAATATTAAAGAGTTTGTAACTCTTGACCATCAAGGTACCTTAAGTGGTTCTTTAAATATTACTGGTTCAATAACTGCAAGTGCTTTCAAAGGTGATGGTTCTGGTCTTTCCAATATTACAGCAGAAATATCTGAAAATGCAACTGTTACTGCATCCTTTTCAAATACCGATACAATAAATGTAACTCATAACTTTAATAGTAAAAATATAATGGTATCAGTTTATGATTCAGGTGATAGTATGATTATACCATCAGAAGTAAACTTAACAAGTGCAAATGTTGCACAAGTAGTTTTATCAACAAATGATAGTGGTTTTGTAGTTGTTGCTAAAGGTGGACACATTGTAAGTGGTTCAGTAGATGCAAATCAGATTACTAATTTGGATGACCTTGTTGTAAACGAAGTTAATGAATTAGGAGTGTTTAGTGGTTCTGCACAAGTATCACTAAGTGGAGATGTAACTGGTACCGCAGCAGCTACTGTTATATCACAAGTAGATGGAGAAACTTTTTAAATGTTATTGGATAATTAAATATTTATATTTATATAAGAAAAGGAATTAAACAAAATGATTATACATAACCCCATAGTATCAGGTTCACTAAGATTTCCATCAGATGATAGTACTAATTTAGTAACCATGAAAGTGGTTAATGGAACCCTTGAAACTGTTACCTTAAATTCAAGTGGTGTTGACCAAAATGTTCAACCATCTGTTAATTACTCAGGTTCATTTACAGGTTCGTTTGTTGGAGATGGTTCAAGTTTAACTGGTATCGCAGCAACATCATTTAACATCGATGCATTAGGTGCTTTAGGAAGTGCTACAGTTGCACAAGGAGATAATTTCCTTTTTAGTGATGATGGAACAGAAAAGAAAATAACTTTTTCTAATTTAGAAGATAGTATATTTGGAAATGTAAGTGGGAATGTAACAATAGCAGCAGGTGGTGCAGCTACAATAGCTAATTCATTTAAAAATGATTCATTAAATTCATTTACTGCAAGTTTATCACATAGTGATGTTGATTTCAAAGGTTCAAGTATAGTATCTGGTGCAGCTCAGATAAATTCATTAATTAATGATACAATTGCAGCTACAATAGTAGCAGAAATAGATAATGATGAAATACCAATCGCTAAATTAGCATCAGATTCAATTACTATTGGTGGTACATCAGTAACATTAGGTGGAACATTATCTAATTCAGATTTATTAGAAGAAGTAGTTGGTGGAACTGGTATCCAATCTGGTTCAGGTGATATTGCAGGTGTAACTGCAGGTGATGGTTTGACTGGTGGTGGAAATAGTGGTACAGTTTCTTTAGCAGTAAATGTTGATGATTCATCTCTTGAGATAAATTCAGATACAGTTAGAGTTAAGGCAGGTGGTATAACTAACGCAATGTTAGATGGTTCTATAACCAATGCAAAATTAGCAGATTCTTCAATTAGTATAAGTGGAACATCAGTTTCTCTTGGAGGTTCAATAACAGATGAAACACTATTTGGTGGAACAGGTGTTGTAACAGGTTCTGCTCAAGTAAATGCTAATTCAATTACAAACTTTGATACAAATGTAAAAGCAAAATTAGATGCTGA
>CETN01000981.1_pt1 | contig 10360 bp, 2 predicted proteins | sample 531301 | NCBI WGS metagenome assembly CETN01 (sample SAMEA2622656, study PRJEB7988) | marine metagenome | isolation source: saline water (ENVO:00002010), including
ATAGTTAAATAAGAGGTATAAATAAATATAAAACTTGGTTCATGGCATATAAAAGGGTGTCAAAAGCGTTTAAAGACATAAGTTTATCGTTTATACCCCATCCAGTCACTAATGATTTACCAATTCTCAAGAATGAGAGGGCAATAAGTCGTTCTGTGCGTAATATTGTCGAAACAATACCGACTGAAAAGTTTTTTAACCCTAATTTTGGATCAGATGTGTATCAAAGTCTTTTTGATTTTGTTGATTTTGGTACTGCAAACGAAATTAAAGAACAAATTAAAACATCAGTCAATAATTTTGAACCAAGAGTTAATAATGTAAGGGTTGATGTTGACCCACAACCTGATTTAAATCAGTTTGAAGTCATTGTAATCTATGATATTATTGGTCAAGAGTTCCCAACTCAGGAATATTCATTCATATTAGAGGCAACAAGGTAAAATGCCTTTCTCAAATTTCACAAATCTTGATTTCGATCAAATCAAAACGTCAATTAAAGATTATTTACGTGCAAATTCCGATTTTTCGGACTTTGACTTCGATGGATCAAACTTTTCGGTCTTAATTGATACACTTGCATACAATACTTACATTACGGCATTTAATTCAAACATGGCAGTTAATGAATCTTTTTTAGATTCTGCCACTTTGAGACAGAATGTAGTATCTTTGGCTGGTAATATTGGTTATACACCACGTTCTAGAACTGCTGCAACGGCACAAATATCCTTTACTGTCGAAGGCATCACTGATACACCTGCAGTCACCTTAGAACCTGGTATAGTATGCACTGGAGACATCGATGGTGAATCATTTACATATGCAATCGTTGAACCAATTAGTGCAAATGTTGTTGATAATAAAGCAAAGTTTGAAAATATTAATATTTTTCAAGGAACTTTTTTAGAAAAGACATTTAAGTATGATGGATCACTTGATCAAAGATTTATTTTAGATAATTCATTTATAGATACCTCAAAAATCGTTGTTCATGTCAAACCAGATGGATCAACTGGTACAGGGACAGAATATTCATTAGTAGATGATATAATTAATGTAAACTCAAATTCAAAAATATATTTAATTTGTGAAGTTCAAGATGAAAGATATGAAATAAAATTTGGAGATGGATTTTTTGGTAAAAAATTAGGTGATGAATCATCTGGAGCAGATGGAGATATAGTAACTGTCAAATATCTCACTACAGATGGTGAGAATGGTAACGGTGCTCAAAATTTTACTTTCACAGGAAATATAACATCAAACGGAATCCCAGTCAGTTTCGAAACACCAGATGTAGTAACAAATATCAAAGCACAAAATGGTGGTGATATTGAGACAATTGATTCAATCAAGTATTTTTCACCAATTACTTACTCATCACAAAATAGAGCAGTGACATCAAGGGATTATGAAGCAGTTATAAAGAAAATTTATCCCAATACTGAATCGGTTTCAGTAATTGGAGGTGAAGAACTCGATCCTCCTGAATTTGGAACAGTTGTAATCAGTATTAAACCTAAAAATGGTGATCTAATCTCCGATTTTTCTAAAAATCAGATATTATCAAAATTAAAACAATATACAATATCAGGAATTAACCAAAAAATTGTAGATTTAAAATTATTATACGTTGAACTAGATTCGAATATTTATTATAATAATTCACTTACATCATCTGCGAATACTTTGAAAACAGATGTAATTAATTCATTAACATTATATTCAAAATCGATAAATTTGAATAAATTTGGTGGAAGACTGAAGTATAGTAAACTTTTAAAAGTCATTGATGACACAGATCAAGCAATTACATCGAATATTACAAAAATTAGAATTCGTAGGAATTTACAAGTTGTTATCAACCAGTTTTCCCAATATGAATTATGTTTTGGCAACAAATTTTATGTAGATCCAAATGGATTCAACATAAAATCAACTGGTTTTTCAATTTTCGGAAAATCTGGAGTATTATATTTTTCAGATGTGCCAAACTCTGATCTTAAAACAGGGATTTTAAGAGTAATTCAAATATTAAGTGATGGTTCAATCAAAAATGTAATTTCTTCTGCGGGATCAGTAGATTATGAAAAAGGTGAAGTAAATATTACTACAATTAATTTTTTATCTACAGAAAAACCTAATAATATTGTTGAAATTCAAGCTTTTCCTCGATCAAATGATATTGTTGGATTAAAGGATTTGTATGTTTCACTTAACGTATCAAATAGTTCAATAAATATGGTAAGAGATGTTATTTCATCAGGTGATGAGGTTTCTGGAACTCAATTTACTAGAGATTTTTATTCATCAAGTTATCCAAACGGAAGTATAATTAGAACATGATACAAACAGGGATTATAAGTAAAGTCAAAATACAAGATATTTTATCTAATCAACTTCCTGAATTTATCAGGGATGAGAGTCCTCTTACAGTTGATTTTTTAAAACAATATTATACTTCTCAGGAATATCAAGGTGCTCCAGTTGATTTAATTGATAATTTAAATCAATATTTAAATATTGATAATTTAACACCAGAAGTTATAGTTGATAGTTCTACTACAGTTGGTATTACCACTGTTGGTGATGAAACAATCACTGTTACCAGCACAAAAGGATTTCCTAATCAATATGGTTTACTTAAAATTAATAATGAAATCATTACATATACCGATTCTACACCAAATAGTTTTGTTGGTTGTCAACGTGGTTTTAGTGGAATTACAAGTTATCATGATGATTTAAGTAAAGAGGATTTAGTATTCAGTACATCGGTATCAGCTGAGCATGATGCATCATCTAACGTACAAAATTTAAGTTCATTATTTTTAAAAGAATTTTATAAAAAATTCAAAAAAACATTTTTACCAGGATTAGAAAATACTGATTTTCAATCAAAATTAGATGTAGGAACGTTTATAAGAGAAGCTAGGTCACTATATCAAACTAAAGGAACTAATGAATCATTTCGCATATTATTCAATATTTTATATGGTATTACACCAACAATACTTAATTTAGAAGAGAGATTAATAAAACCGTCATTTGCAAATTTTGTTCGTAGAAGAGTATGTGTTGCAGAACTTCTGGAAGGAAATCCTAGAAAACTTCAAGGACAATCTTTACTTAAGGGATTAACAGGACAAACTTTATTTCGAAGTGATCTTGATTTAGATGTGAATGCATCAATTTCTGAAATTGAACCTTTTGAGAGAACAGATTCTGGATTAAGTGGAATTACAACTTATTATAAAATCGGATTATTCATAGGTTATGATGATAATGCAGATGTACGTAGTGATTTTGTAGTTGTACCAAATACAAAAGCAATCGAAAAGGTTGAACCTGGTTCAAATGTAATTACTGTAGATTCAACTGTTGGTTTTGGAACTACAGGTACTATAATTGTTGGTGTAAATACGATCACATATGGATCAAAAACAATCAATCAATTTTTAGATTGTGATGGTATTACAAGTGAAATACAACCAATAGAAAATGTTAGATCGAATATAACATATTTTGGATTTGAGGATGGTGATTTAAATAAAAAAGTTGTATTAAGATTGACTGGTGTCATATCTGAATTTAATCAACAGGGGAAAATAGACGTATCAGAGGGTGAAATAATTTCTATAAAAGATATTGGTGATAAAATACAAAATCCTGATGTTGATCCCTCTTACAAAGAAATATTTTCAAACTCTTGGATTTATAATACTAGTGCGTCATATTTTATTATAGGAAAAAATGAATCTATATTAACACTCGGTAGTAATATTGATAGATCAAGTTTAAAAACAGGTGATTTTGTTGATATCGTAGAAAGAGGAACTAATAATATATTGACTAAAAACTCTAGTATTCGCATTGTAAGTATCACAGATTCAAATAATACCGTAGAGTTAAGTAGCACAGACTTTGATGATAATGTTGATTTATCATTTACCATTGAATCTGAGGAAGATAAAACTAAATTTAAATTAAGAAAGAGATTAAATAAACCAAACAGTTCTATCGTACCAATAGAATATAATTCTAATATTCTATCAGACGTTCAAAATCTTTATACCGAAGATGATAATGCGTACGTCGCATCAAATTCATTACCGTCATTTAATGGTAATAATGACAAATATTTTAGTCAAATTAATATTAATACAAAAAATATAACTGCTGATCTAAGTGATCCAAGTAATGCGGTGTTGGATGATCGTAATGATGATTTAACTTTTAATTTTATAAAATTTGGTTCTATTCCTCCATTCACTAAGGGAGATAAAATATTTTACAGTTTTACCAATGGAAACTCAATTGTTGGACTCGAAACTGGATCCTATATCGTAGATGTGTTTGATAAAAAAATAAAATTTTATAGATCTCCATCAGGATTAGATAATGGTGTGAGTATTAATTTATCTAGAGATGAAAATGATGGTATTCATAACTTTACATTATTTTCTCAAAGATCTAATGAAATAGGTTCTCAAAAATTATTGAAAAAATTTCCATTGACCCAAAATTTGGGAGATGGTGGTAATGATTCTACACCTGTTGGTCAGACAGGTATGTTAATAAATGGGGTTGAGATTACAAATTACAAATCAGATGATAAAATTTATTTTGGACCTTTAACTTCAGTTGATGTTTTAAACTCAGGTGAGGATTATGATGTAATTAATCCTCCAAGTATTACAGTAAGCACAGGTATTGGCACAACTGCCCTAGTGCAACCAGTTGTTACTGGTAAAGTAGAAGATATTATAGTGGATGTTCAAACTTTTGATATTGACAAAATTGTATCGATAGGTGTTACAGGGGGAAATGGATCTGGTTGTATATTGGAACCTGTAATAGGAACAAGATTTAGAAAAGAATTTTTTAATACTGATTTTGGAGTTGGGGGAGGAATAAACACCACTACCGAAACGATTACATTTTTAGAAGAACATAATTTTATAGATGGTGAACAAATAATTTATGATTCAAACTCACAGGAAGAAATTAAAATTGTTGGAGTCGGAACTAATAGATTAGTTAATGGTGCAATTTATTATGCTAAAAAAATTAATAATAGAACAATAAAATTATTTGAAACTTTTGAAAGTTATACAGATGGGACACCCTCAATAAATTTTTCTGGTAATTCTGGATTTGGTAATCAAATATTCAAAGTTGGTTTAAGAAATTCATTATTAGATATTAAGATTATAGAAAGTGGACAAAATTACACAAATAGAAAATTATTTGTAAAACCAACAGGTATTTCAACATTTAATAATAGAATTATTTTTAATAATCATGGATTTAATGATGGTGATTTAATAGAATATATTGGAGATATTTCAGGATTAAATCAAAGTAATAATTATTATATAAACAAAAATGATGAAAATAGTTTTAGTTTAAGTAATGCTGGAGTTGGTGGAACAATATTATCAAATTATGAGAGGGGAGAAATAGTAAGTTTAGAATCAATAGGTTCTGATACTCATACTTTCAAATATCCTGATATAAAAGCATTTGTAGAATTTGATACTGTTGGTGTTGGTACAACCGCAGTAGTTAAAATAGAAGTAACTCCTAAAGTTAAAGGTTCAATAAAACAACTATACCTTTATGAATCTGGAACAGGATATGGATCAACAATTATTAATAATAATAAAAGACCAATTATAACTTTAAAAAATGGTAAGAACGCATCACTAACACCCATAATCACAAATGGCACCATATCAGATGTATCAGTTGGATCTGGTGGTAAAGAATATTTTTCAACCCCAGATTTAGAGATTATTGATCCCACTGGTAAGGGTATTGGTGCTGTGATACGTCCAGTGATAGTTAATCGAAAAATAGATAATGTCATAGTTATTAATCCTGGTATTGGATACTCCTCCTCAACATCAATAAGGGTAAAATCATCTGGAAAAAATGCATTATTTTTACCACACGTTAGATCACTTAGCATTAATAAAAATAAATCTTCAAACGTAGAACATCTAGAGGAATCAGAAAATAAACTAAAGTATAGTTTTATTGGATATTCCACAAACACTTTTAATGATGATAATACAGTGGCATCTGGGATCATCGGATGGGCTTATGATGGAAATCCGATATATGGACCTTTTGGTTATGAAAATCCTGAGAATCCTCCATCTAATGATGTTGGTAGAAGAATATTAGTATCAGGGTATGAACTACAAACCTCCAATATTATTGATAGACCTAATTTTGAAGATGGATTTTTCGTAGAAGATTATGTATTTACAAGTAATGGTGATTTAGATGAGCATAATGGTAGATACGAAGTAACAAAGGAATTTCCCAATGGAACATATTCATATCATGCCTCCATAGATGATGATAAAAATCCTAAATTCCCATATTTCATAGGTAATACATATAGATCTAAAAAGATAGATTTTAATTTTGGGAATGATTCACAGATAAATTTTGATTTCAATAATACGAATATATTAAGAAATACGCTTCCATATAAAACCTCAGATGATTTTGCAAACAATGATTTTATTGTTGAGACAAATGAAATTGAAGATCAAAAAATAGAAATTGAATCAATATCCTCTGGATCGATAACTGGATTTAATATTTTAAACAGTGGATCAAATTACAAAGTAGATGAAATATTAAAATTTAGTACGGAATTAAATTCCAGTAATCTCATATCATCTGTATCAAAAGTAAAAGGCAAACTGATATCTAATTTAAATACCGATTTTGAAATATTTAATGATTGTATTTTAACATGGACTGACAAAAAAATAAATGTATTCACACCCTCAAATCATAATTTTAAAAATAATGATATTATTAATATTTCTGGTTTGAGCACTGATTTATCATTATTAAATGGTAGTTATAAAATTGGAGTAAATACATTTTCTTCGAACACAATTTCAACTATATCTGCATCTCCGATAGCAGGATTTACCACAGAAATATTTGTATCAAATTTACCATCATCAATTTCAGTTGGAAATGATATTGGAATTGGTACTGAAACTTTGAAAATATTAAACATTTATAATAATTTGAATATTTTGACGGTGGAAAGAAGTTCTGATGCTTTTGGTACAATTCATCCAGAGGGAACAAAGGTTAATTATCTATCAAATTCCTTTACTTTTGATAAAAAAGTATCATCTTTTGATTCATCGTTAAATAAAAAAATATTCTTCAATCCAAATGAAACTGTTGGTTTAGGTACTGCTGATGGAACTGAAAATACATTGTCATTTAAATTTGCTGGTAATGATTTAACAAGAAATGTGCCAGTTAGACAAATATACTTAGAAAATCATCGATTTAAAACAAATGAAAAGGTTGTATTATCAATACCAAATGGGAATCCTGTAATCGCAGTGTCAACTGATACAAATCCATCTACATTTAATCTATCTAATGGTGAAATTCTTTATGTTGTTAATAAAACAATTAATACAATAGGTATAAAAACAGGTATTGGAAATAATTTTAATGAGATTTATTTTAGAAATATAAACAGTGCTGATAATGATTTGTATTCATTTGAAACAGATTTTAATCAAGTTAAGGGTGATGTTACACGAGTAAAAACAAATGTAACAACGACAACATCACATGAATTACAAAATGGTGATACAATTGATTTAATTGTTAAACCTAATTTATCAGTGGGTATTGGCACATCGTCTCATGTGAGAATACTGAGAGATACAAATACAGGTAATTTATTAATTAATCCAATAACATTCAGTAATCTTGGAGTTTCATCATTAACAAATTCTTTTAATATAATAAATCATGGATTAAAAACTGGTCAAAAAGTGAAATATTCTTCAGACTTATTACCAGAAGGTTTGGAAAATCAAAATTATTATGTATATAAAGTTGATGATAATAATATTAAATTATCAAAAACACTGATAGATTCTCAAAAAATAATACCAAATATAGTTGGTTTAGGTTCAACTGGTGGTGAAACACAAACTATTTCACTTATTAATCCACAAATTATTTCAATTAATAATAATAATCTTAGATTCGATCTATCAGATTCCTCAGTTTCTGGATATGATTTGAATTTTTATTATGATCAAAATTATAAAAATCAATTTAAATCCTCTGGTATAACAACTACATTTAGTGTAGTTTCAATTGGAGATACGGTTACTATTGGTTATGGAAATAGTTTACCCAAAAAACTTTATTATAATCTTGAAAAATCAGGTTTAATTAGCACATCTGATACAGAAGTAAAAAATTATTCTGAAATATTATTTGTAGATAGTGTATATAATAATTCTTACAATATTGACAAAGTTAATGATACTTCCTTTGATATATTTTTAAATGATAAACCTGAAAAATTAACTTACTTACCTGTAGAATGTGATGATTTACATTACAATACAAATTCAAAAACTGCAACTGGTGGTATAGATGAAATAAAAATAATTTCAGGTGGATCTAACTATAAAAAATTACCAAATTTCTTGGGAATATCTGGTCAATCAAATGGTATTGATGCAGTTATATTGCCAACCTCAAATTCAATCGGGAATATTGAAAATGTGAGAATTATAAATGAAGGTTTTGAATATTCATCAGATAGGACATTAGAACCTGAGTGTTTAATAGCTTCCAGTGTAGAAATCACAAATTCAAACACGTTAGGTATTGTCAGTGTTACAAGTGGAGGATCTGATTACATAACTGCACCAAATATTATTATTGTTGATTCTAATACAGGTTTAAAAATTGATAGTGGTGTTTTAGAACCTGTTATGTTGGAGAAAAGTATTCTTTCTGTTGATATAACAGAATTACCCATTGGATTACCACAAAATACAGTTACTCTAAGAACAACAGATAATACAAATGGCATTACAATACTAGAGGTTAAATCAAATGCAGGAACATCTTATACATGCAAATTAGCTACACCCCAAGGAGGGTTTTCATCTAATCCATTTGCAGTAAATGATAGGGTGTTTATTGAAGGTGTAGAAAAAATTTCTGGAATTGGATCAGGATTTAACTCTAAAGATTATGGATTTAATTTACTTAAAGTATCTAAATTTGATGCTAACGTTTCAGGGTTTGCTGAAGTAACAATTGATGTATCTGAGTTCGGAACTGCAAATACAGGTATAGCAAAAACTATCGTATCAACCTTTGCTACTGTAATTAATGAGGATGATTATCCTACATTTTTTGTAACACAAAATCAATCAATTTTTGATGAAAATGAGTTAGTAAGAATTAATAATAAAAAAACAAATTTAGAAATAATAAAATCAAGTGATAGTGTATTAAAAATATTTGGTAAAGATTTAATTAAAGTTGGTGATATTATATCTGGACAAAATTCAGGTAGTCAAGCAAAAATATCAAAAATTACTAAAAACATAGGAAGACTAAAAACTGATTTTTCAATTTTAAAAAATATTGGATGGGATAATTCTATTGGAAAATTAAATGAAGATTTCCAAGTGATACCAGATAATGACTATTATCAAAATATGTCTTATTCGATTCAGAGTTCAATACCTTGGAAAAATTTAATAACACCTGTAAATAATTTATTACATACCAGTGGTACAAAAAACTTTGCTGATACTGGAATTACATCAACTGCTAATATATCAATAGGATCGTCAAATATATTAGGAATTACTTTAGATATCATTGATGAGAAGAGAGTTGATGAATTGAGAGACATTGATACGGTAAGAGATAGTGGTGTTACAGATGATAATACGTCAAGATCAATTGTTTTTGACAATATTCGTTTGTCTAATTTTATTAAATGTGATACAAACGATGTTCTTATTATCGACAATATAAATCAACAATTTTCAAATTTAGAGGGAGATCCAGATGATTTCTCAAATATTTTTAAATTTAATCCAAATGAAACTGAATTATTTGATAATATTTTGATAAGAACGGAAAGTAATTCGACGAAAGTTAACAGAATTCAATTTTCAGATTTTATCTTATTAAGTAATGGAAATAATAACATTTTACTTGAAAAATCTAGATTGATCAATTCAGGCATCGGTTTTACTAATACACGTGAAAATAATTTTGCAGAGTTTAAAATAGTTGAGGATGGTGTAACACAAGTTGATTTCTTTAGATTCTCACCAACTTCAGACCCTAACTCTGATATAGATTATGATTTAAAAATATTTTCATCAAAATTTGATTCACTTTCAGGAGTAGGAACAACATCAATTGGACCAATCAATCTTACTTCAAGTGTAAAAAATTATCAAGTAGGACAAACAAATAATATTGTATCAGTTCCCTCTGATAAATTTGAATCCTTACATGCATTATT
>CETN01013317.1_pt1 | contig 10353 bp, 13 predicted proteins | sample 531301 | NCBI WGS metagenome assembly CETN01 (sample SAMEA2622656, study PRJEB7988) | marine metagenome | isolation source: saline water (ENVO:00002010), including
ATGACTTTTTTAACTATGTCGTCCCAGCACTCTCTCCTGAATCAGTGGTAGTTTTTTCTCAACAATCTAATTCCGACTACGCTGAACTTCTTAACAAAGCAGTCTTAAAACACTCGGATAAAGTAATTGAACGATTCAAAGAGTATAGAATTTCAAATAGCATGAGTGACGCGTATAAATACTTTAGCGGTATTGCTATGATAGGATTTAAAAAGAAAGCAGGAGTGACTCCAAAAGCTGTTACAGCTAATGTCAAAATTAATTCTGCTAACGTAAAAACAACAACAGGCACAACAAAGAAATGATTAAAAAGAGTGTAATTAGTTTAGTAAGCTACGATGCTAATCGTTTCTTAGCTAAAAGCATTGAAAGATACTATGAATATGTAGATGAGATAGTGCTAGGTATAGACAAAGATAGAGTTACCTGGAGCGGTAACCCTTTTGAAATAGATGAAGAGGCTTTGTGGAACGAACTTTCTAACATTGATGGCGATTCAAAAATAACTATTATTGAAGAAGATTTTCATCAGTCCAAAGTTGCTATCGAAAACGATAACTATGAAAGAAACTTTTTAAAAGGTGAGTGTTCAAATGATTGGGTGTTTAGTTTTGACGCTGATGAAATGCTTATTAATGCTAAAGATTTTTTCTACAATTTTTGTCCTCTTGTAGAGGATTACAGACATGAAAAAGATTTATGTATGTGGTGGACAACTCCTTACAAAGTAGTAAGTGATGAAGAGGGAGAAATAACTCTAATGATAGCTGAAGAAGATGGCTCTCCTTTTTTCAAAGAAAATCAAGGATTTGCCACATCAAAGGATAGCACTTTTACATATGCAAGATGGACAGATAAATCAAGCTCTGGAGATAATAGATTATTTACCCCTTTAGTAGCACTTCATTGGAGTTTGTGCAGACCTGAGAACGAACTTCATCAAAAGATACATAATATAGGACACTCTGACATTGTAGAAGAAGATCCTTTTTATAAAATATGGTCACAGGTAGATATTAATAATTATAATCAACTGCGTAATTTTAAAACATCAGGACTAGGAGGAGCGCAATGGCCTAAATTAGAACCCGTCCCCTCTGAAAACGTTGAAGACTATATCAAACAAAATTTAGGGAGAGCATACGAATGATAGTGGAATTTGTTGGTAAATTTTATGATAATCACTCTTTGACTATCATCAACCGTAGTATAGTTACTAGACTAGCTAAAAAATTTGATATTTATTTAACACCTGTAGATACATATGATTCTAAGTTTAATTTATCAAGTGATGTTATTGGTGAACTGAAAAAGTTGGAACAAAAAGACTTAGGAGAACAAATTCCTGATATCCAAATAAGACACTCTTATCCCCCTATCTGGAATTGGCCTGCTCATGACAAAACAAAAATAGTATACATACAACCTTGGGAGTATCCTAAAGCACCTTTCGAATGGCAGTATAAGTTTGAAACTTTTGCTGATGCTTTAATTGTACCTAGTAATTACTGTAAACAAGTATTTACAAAGGGTGGTTTGAATCCTAACAATTGTTTTGTCGTACCAAACGGTTTCAACGACGCATTGTTCAATAAGGACAAGTCTAGTGTAACCTCAAAGTTTAATATTAACGCAGAAAAATTTAACTTTGTCTACGTAGGAAACTCGCAATGGAGAAAAGGTTTAGATATACTTATAAATGCTTGGCACAAATCTTTCAAAAAATATGATAAATGCACTCTTATAATTAAAGACAACTCTAGTATATATGGAAAAAATAATATTCTTAACGAAATTATTAAGATGCAATATAAGACAGAGTGTGCAGAAGTTATATACATAGACAAAAACCTGAGTGAACAAGAGATGGCTGACATATATAAATGTTCTAATGTCTTAGTCCATCCGTATAGAGCTGAAGGTTTTGGGATGCATGTCCAAGAAGCTATGGCTTGCGGTTGTTTACCTTTAGTACCTGTTGGCGGACCCACTGATGACTTCATTCCTGATGAGTTAGGATTAAAATTACCCGTTAAACAAGAAAATGTTAATATCACCGACCCTGCTGTTTTTGCGGCCAAACCAGGAGACGCAATGACCATGATGAGCACTCATACATTCGTAAATGAACCTTCTGGACAACATCTAGAACAAGGATTAAAATATATTTATCATCATCACAATAAACAAGATCTCTACAAACGTTTAGAAGACGTACCAATGAAAAATACTTGGGATAGAGTTGCAGAGTTGTATGAAGGAGTTATAAATGAAGTCCAATACCGAGACGGAACAGTTAGATCTAGAGCTTGATAAGTGGTTTAAAGAATTAGAATCTCAAGTAGACAATGAAGAAGTAGCCAGACTATCTCAAGCAGTAACTGATAGATTAGCTAATGATAAAAGTAATTTAGACCGTAAAATTTTAGACGATTTTCACGGACACGCACCTACAATTGATGAGTCTTTTGACGGACAACTTCCAACTATGACACCTAAAGCACAAATTTTCATCACTCAAAATTTACCAGAGGGTCAGTATTTTAGATTTGGCGTATCTGGAGGAGGTTGTTCAGGGTTTAACTATTTATTTGATGTTGCAGATAAACCTGAAAATGATGATATACTGTTTTCGCAAACTCCACCTGCTTTGATAGACGAGGTAAGTTTAAAATATTTATATGGATCTGAGATAGATTTAGAGGATTCTTTTATGAATAAACAATTAAAAGTTACAAATCCAGGTGCTAAAGCCTCTTGCGGATGTGGGACAAGCTTTGCCTTTGATGAAGACTTATTGGATATGTATTGATGAATGAGTTTATAGGTTACGGACAGTATGATTTTCATTGGATTGTTAATCAAAGTAACATTCCTTGGTTAGAGTTAGACATAAGTTTTCCTCATGAAGAAATGTTACAAGAAGCAATTAATTTAAAGCATAGATTTGTAGCTCATAGAGACGAAGATCAAGGTGGTGGTTACAGACACAAAGGGTGGCAAAGTCTATGTATTCACGGAATAGATGCAGAAAAAACTAATCATTTTGAGCAGTACGGTTATAAAAGTAATCAAGAAACCCCTTACACTTGGACTGATATAGTAGATCAATGCCCTGTTGCGTATAATTTTTTCAAAAACATTTTTCCATATAAGTCATATTACAGAGTTAGGTACATGCTTTTGGAACCAGGAGGCTACATCACACCTCATAATGATAGCTTTGATTCAAAATTATCACCTATAAATATGGCTCTCAATCATCCAAAAGGATGTAAAATGAAAATGAAAAACCATAAAGGGTATGTGCCATTTGCACCTGGTAAAGCACTCTTACTAGATGTAAGTAATACTCATGCGTATGTAAATGATAGTAATGAGGATAGATACCATATTATAGTGCATGGTAGTAGAAACGAAAAATTTGAAGAGTTGGTAGAACGCAGTTATGCGAAAAATGGGACTCAATAAAAACTATGTAGTCGGTATCTATGACGATAGAGACTTTTCAAAACATCTTACCTTAGATGAAAAAAGAAAAGAGATAACTGAGTTTTTTACAAGATTTAAATATTTCGGTCCAATCATTGTAGGCACTTCTGTAAATGATGTACTTAATAAAGCTTTAGAACATGAAGTAGACTTTTGTATTGTTCAGTCAGTAGGCCACATTATAATGGAAGCAACCTTTTTCAATTTAATTGAAAAATGGATAGATAAACAAAACTTTTTTGTTACTGGTCATATAATGGACAAAAATACAAAGAATGTAAATAACCCTTCAGGCAAAGAAGGCTACTATGGGTTACATAAACAATGCATGCTCGTTAATCTAGATTATTATAAAAAATTTGATAAACCTGTATTCGGAGACAGAAACTCTACAGAAACATTTGTAGTAAAAGCTAAAAGACACGTAAAGGATATACATGACGATTATACACCTCTTTCTTTGGCACCTACGGAGGAACTTACTATTTGTACTCCTCTGGTTGATGGTTGGAACTTTATTAGTACATCTCTTGCAAATGATTTAACTGTTTACAATTTTCACCCTAAAATTAGAGAGTCTAAACAATACATCTATCCTTCAACTAGTGCAGAGGAACTTTCAAAACAACTTAACTGGATTCAAAACATAGTAGACTACGCACCGCAGTGCGTATTTTTGTGGAATACTGAAAACTATAAAGATTTAAAATACGTTCCTTTAAATAAACCTGTAAACAAACTATACAGCGTTGCAGCTAGTTTTAAGCCTAACATGATACTCAATCATTTCGGTTTTTGTGATGATACAGAAATAGTATTTTATGATTACAGCAAGCCCTCATTAGCTTTTAAAAAATTACTAGTGACACAGTGGGATGGAGAGGACTATCCTGCCTTTATTACATGGGCATTAAATAAATACAACTTTAACGAAACAGGCGGAATAGAAACTGAGACACACACTAAGGATGAATTATGGAAACGAGAAATACAGTGGTGGGGTTCTGAAAAAACAATAAAAGATCACTGGGACAGGTACAAAAATTTAAAACATTCATACATACATGTGGATATATGTGAAAATCCTGAGAAGGTTACAAACAAAATCACCTCTGAAGATAATAGTGTGATTTGGTGGAGTAATGCGTTTCATACTGTAAACGCTCAATACGTTAGAGGTTTACAAGGCGTAAAGGACTGCTATAATACTTGGGTTGATCAGATTAATAATAAAAATCCTAACATGTGGGTTTTAGGAAAGGATTATTTGGACAGACCAGTAGAGGGAAACCAGGTAAAAGACTATGCTAATAATTCCTAAAACTCAGATTGCTTTTGATAATGATTGGTTAGAAAAATTAAAATTTAAAAATCATACTGATTATGATTTGAAAGATAACTGTTCAGCGATATCGGTCAAAAGCGAATCAGGAAGTGTATTTGATTTTTACAGAACAAACCCTATTGAGAATCCTAACGATTTTAAACTTACGCAGCTATACTATAAAGTAAAAGAGATAAAAAGCATTATAGACTATTTTAGTTTTCTTGAAACCACTAGAGTTAGAATACACAAAACAGAGCCGCAACAAGTTATTAAATTACACACAGACGGTAATAATGAACAAGCTAAAACACAAGATGATTATAGGTTAAGAATCATAACTGCATTAAATGATGATGAAGATTTTATTTATACATATAAATTTGAAGGCAAACAACAAAACATCTTATTAGAAAAAGGACAGAGCATTATTTTTGATCCTGATAAGGTTGAACACGGATTGATAAATAATTCAAAAACTAAAACTAGGTATGCTCTTGTACAAATATTCAAAGCATATCCAGTGCATAAAGAATTAATTCAATTTATTAACAGTAATGAAATTATTATAGTATGAATGTAGATTTTGGAACGGCATTTCATAAGCCAAACGGAAATGCTGTCAAAGTGACGATAAATGAATTTAGAGATAAGTTGTACTTACATATTAGAGAATACGGTATGGATGGAGATACAGGACAGTGGTTTCCTACTAAAACAGGTTTTTCAATACCAGCCGACGAAGTTAGCTCTCTCATACCACTATTAGAAGAGGCAAGCGAGGTTGTAGCAAAAAGATATGTTTGGAATACACAACTTGAATTAGAATTGGAGAAATAATGAGTATTAAAGCGTGGAATGATGAGCAAGAAGCAGAGCTTATAAAAATGTACACAGAAGATGGAGTAAAGGATGTATATGAATTAGCTTCACACTTTTCAAAAGGTTACAGAAGTGTTATAAGTAAACTTGTACAGTTAAAGATTTACCAAAAACCAGAAATAAACGAAGAAGATAAGTCTCAGACTGTAAAAGTTATGTTAAGAGAACTTGAAGAGATTCTTGGAATTGAAGTTGAGGGAACAAACCTTAATAAAAAAGAGAATCTCGGGACGTTACTTGAAGCTATTAAAAAGAGGATAAATTGACTGATAAAGAACCAGAACGATATTATGATTGGATGTTATGGAAAATGAGACAGCTTGACAAAGAGGAAAAGACTCCTAAGATATATGAATCACCTGATGGTGGTAAAACCATTTATGAGCGTAATTTTATGGCCCCACACGAAACACGAAAATTAGTGGAACGTGAAAAAGGTTATCCTTCCTATGAAGCAGTAAATTCAATCAACTACAAGTATGATGAGGATAAACTCATAGAAGAGTTTAAAAAATATGTAGATTCAACTTATAGCGCACATTACTCAAAAGAAAAATTTCAAGCCACTGAGTTTATTATGGACGGGGGACACGGCACAGGGTTTTGTATTGGTAATGTTCTAAAATACGCGCAACGTTACGGTAAAAAAGGCACACATGCAGATGCTCGTAAAGATTTAATGAAAGTACTTCATTACGCTTTAATGCAACTTTACATTCACGACTCAGAAGATAAAAAGTAACTTAAGACTTTCCTAATGCTTATTTTTCTTATATTATCTTTATATGACTTACAAAGAACTCAAACAACTTATCCAAAAGCATAACAAAGCTTACTATGATCTGTCTGCTCCAACAATTACAGACAGTGAGTACGATCAGCTGTATGATAGGCTAGAAGCTATTGAGGCATCTCAAGGCTGGAAAGATCATGACTCTCCTACAACACGGGTAGGTGGTGCGGCTGGTAAAGTTTCTCATCCACATAAACTATACTCACTTCGCAAAGTATATGACGAAGATGAAATTGATAGTTTTATGACAGTCAAACTTCCAAAGATTGATGGTGCTAATTTGTCTCTAATATATAAAAGAGGTAAACTAAAAATGGCACTGACTCGTGGAAACGGTGAATTAGGTACAGATGTCTCACACCTTGCAGGCTTCTTAATTGGTGCGCCTACAAAGATAAGCACAGAGTTTGATGAAGTAGTAATTAATGGTGAATGTGTTACAGAGAATGATGTTGAAAACTATCGTAACTATGTGTCAGGCGCACTAGGATTAGATAGTGTATTTGCGTTTGCGCAACGTAACATTAAATTTATTGCGCACGACTGGCTTGGTATTCGTATGAATTACACAGCTAGAATGCAAGTAGTCAAATTAATGGGATTCTACACAGTGTTTGATGATGACGCATGGAACTATCCACAAGACGGTATAGTTTATCGTACTGATTCTTGGGAACAAGAACAACAGCTAGGCTGGACTTCTAAATATCCAAAATTTTCTGTAGCATTAAAAGAACGTGAAGCTGAAACAGCTATCACTACTCTACTTGGTGTTGAGTGGACTATTGGACGTACTGGTACAGTAAATCCAACAGGCATTATTGAACCTGTAGTTTTAGATGATGCAAAACTATCAAGAGTCACTCTTCACAATATCGGTATTATTGAAGAACACAATTTAGGTCTAGGAGACCAGATTCAAATAGAACGTGCAGGCGGAGTCATACCAAAGTTCTTACGTGTGATAGAACACTCTATACACAATCAAAAAATTACAAAACTAACCGCAGAACGTGCCATTGGTAGCAAAACAAAGCGAGATGGTCCTAGACTCATGGTTAGTGATAAAGGTAACATAAATACAGTCAAAGTTTTAGAACATTTTATCAAAACTTTAGACATCAAAGGATTAGGTCCAGCGTCTGTTAAGAAGCTAGGTCTATCTCACCCAGTAGATATATTTGATTATCCTGACTGGGATTTACTTGGTGCCAACGGCGTCAAGGTTCAAGCTGAGGTTGAACGGACTAAAACCAAACCATATGACTTAGTTCTAGCATCCCTCGGTATTCCTGGAGTTGGTAAACGTGCGGCAAAGTTAATTGTCCCAAAGATACCAGCATTCAGAAATCTGAGAGACATTGAAACGACATACATTAAAGGTATTGGTCCATCAACGATTGAGTCAATCTTATCTTGGCTTGATGATAATGAAAGCTGGGTAGAGAATTTACCTCTGCAACTGGAACAGAACGTACAGGTTGAAGAAGTAATTGTTGCCCGAAGAAAAGTATGTATTACAGGTAAGCTTGATATGACTAGGAGTCAATTAGCTTCACATTTAGAAGACAAAGGATTTCAAGTCACATCAACTGTAACTAAAGATTGCTATGCACTTATCGCAGGTGATGACAAATCATCTAAGTATAAAAAAGCTTCAACACTGCAAGTTAGCATTATAGACTATTGGTCAAGCAAAAAAGCAGTGCTCGCTGGTGATTTCTAAGACATTTTTTAAGGAACCACCGAAGGTCGTGCTGTTAATTTTCAGTTGCTTCTCATAAAGTTTTTCTGTAATATCTATATATAAAGTCAAGAGCAACACAATAACTCTTGAAAACATTCAAAACTATAAACGATCAGAGGGGATCAAACTATGTCAAAATTTGAATATACTGAAGATATGGTAGCACGTATGCATGATGTTGCAGGTGCTGGCGTAACTGAAGAATCAATCGAAGGTCTTATGGAAGAATTCGATTTCCCACGTCGGTCTGTCACTGCGAAACTTCGCAAGCTTGGCTACGACGTACCTAAGAAGCCAGGAGCAGCTCCTGTGTTTTCTGCTGAAGAAACTGATGCATTAGCATCATACCTTGAGTCAAACTCAGGTAATATGACAGCTGAAGAAATTGCAGCTGATTTCATGGGCGGTAAATTTACTGCACGCCAGATCAACGGCAAGGCACTTTCTCTTGAAATGACATCTCATGTCAAGCCTGCTGAAAAGAAAATCACTCCACGTACATATTCTGAAGATGAAGAAGCCAAGATCACGTCAATGGTCGACGGTGGTTCTTATCTAGAAGAAATTGCAGACGCAATGGGTCGTTCTGTAAACTCTATCCGTGGTAAGCTATTATCAATGGGCTTAAAGGCTCCACAGCGTGATAAAAAAGACGCTAAAGCTGATCCTTATGCTGGCATCGAAGATATGCTTGATCAAACTGTTGAAGAGATTGCAGAAGCATTCGATAAGACAGTGCGCGGTGTTAAGACTGTTCTTACCCGTCGTGGTCTAGCATGTGCTGACTACACACCAAAAGCATCTGGTGAGTAATCATTATTCCTTGGGGGAATGAATAGGGGTGGTAGTTTTGCTACCATCCCTTTTTTATTATGACACAATTTTTATTAGAAGAATTTCCAAATGAAGCACTTGATCAAGTGTTAGCGTTACCTCCTAAAGGTAAAACAATATACTTTGGCAAATTAGCAAAACAATTTTATGACTATCCAGAAGACTCTGATGAGATGACCGATATTATTGAATCATATATAAGTTCTTTTTACTTGGAAAAAATGTACAGAACAAACCGTTTCTTTAATGAAAAGTTTACTCCTGTATATACAACAACAGGTCTTATCAGGAATATATGGGCAGATTTATTTTTTACTGACGATGACCTCGTAACTCACTAATATTCTTATTGCTAAACTCCTTGACTTTTTGTATAATAGAGAAAATCACAGGAGATATTTATGGCAAAACCCACCGACATTTCGGAAGCAAAAATCCGTCAAGCTATATGGATGATCAAAGCCAAGAAAACTAAAAAGGCTGTTTGTGAGCATCTAGGTATAGCATACAATACTAAGCGTCTTGACGCTATCATTCAAGAATTTCATGACAAACAAAAACGTGAAGCAGAGCTGAAGAAAAAGGCTCGTAATAAAATATTCACTAAAGCGGAAAAACAAGGCATTGCTGATTCTTACATGGCTGGCGATGCTCAATCTGCTATTGCCAAGCAATTCTATGTTTCGCCCCAAAGAATCAAAAAAATTTTACTAGAGATGAATGTTCCTATCCGTGCAAGAGGTAAAAACAAATCTGCACAAGTGGATCACATTGTTCAGGATTTAGAGGTAAAATTTAGTAAAGGTGATAAAGTATTTTTTGGAGACGAAAACTCTTTTGCAAAAGTGTATGAGGTATACGATGAAGATTATCTTGAAAGGGTAGAAAACGGTAAACAAAAGTATGTAGAAATATATCCTTTCAAACCAGGTCGAAACGGTAAAGCAGGTAAATATTTAGAACCTGCACAAGGTATTCATTACGAGATATATTGGATGATAGGAGACGCAGTTCTTCCTACATGGAAACTAGATGCGTTCTTGCAACATCGTGACAAAATTAGTAAAGTAATTGAAGAGACTGGTAGAGAGTCTTATATGATATACAAACAAGATGATTATGGCGGTTACAGGTTTGTAACTCGTGAACAACTATTTCCTGTTAAGGCTGGTTAATGGCTATAGACTTACAAAAACTTACTCTGCGTAGATTACTAGATACGCAGAGTAATGATCTGTACTCTAAATTACTGAATCAATACTTTACAGGTATTAATTCAGT
>CETN01078598.1_pt1 | contig 10333 bp, 12 predicted proteins | sample 531301 | NCBI WGS metagenome assembly CETN01 (sample SAMEA2622656, study PRJEB7988) | marine metagenome | isolation source: saline water (ENVO:00002010), including
GAACACAAGTGTACGCCGGTAGATCATCATGCGCGGAACAGAATACCGAGCTTGGTTGAAAGTGGTCCTACTCGCGTTGGTATCACTCCCCCAAAAGCTCATGTATTCGGCGTCATTCCACCCATTACCGTGTTTGGACGGAAGTGAAATAACCGAGCTTCATAGCTTTTCCAACGCACTTCTGATTTCTTCCTCTGGCGGCTCTTCGTAAATCAGCGTTGTCGACGGATTTACGTGCCCAGCGATCTGTTGAGCCACTTTGACTGATTTCTTTTGTTTGTGAATAACGTCTGTGATCACAGTCCTACGGCCGCTATGGGAGCTCGCTTTTTCTATACCAGCCCACCCCCGAAGGATTAGGGCCATGTGTTCCTGTAGCGTGTTAGGGGAGTAGGGGCCACCTTTCTGCGTTACGAAAAGCGGAGATGAAGGCTTGAGGCTACCCGCCTTCGAAAGCCGCACAGAAAGGTACTCAGTGAGCGCAGCCCTTAGTGAAGGCGAAGCCATTGGCAGGTCTCGTGATTTTCCCTTGTGCTTACGCTCGGGTGGGTAGAAGTCCTCTGGATTGATCGATGCGCCAGCCTTAGCCAGGGCCTCAACGTGTCGTATCACCTGGTCAAACTCGGAGACATTAAAGCTGACTGTTTTACGCTTGTACTCACTACGAGAACGGCTCATTGCATCGGCGCCCTTCGTATAAGCGGCCGGCAAACTCATTACCTCAAGCAACTGAAAATCAGTACCAGCGGGGGTCAGTCTCGCTACCTCCTTAACCTCAAGGAGCGCAATCTCCTGTGCACGCAACCCGAGCTTGAAGCTGATTTGCATAATCGCGGTGTTTTTCTCAGGGTGTCGATGGCGCTGAATCACGTCGAACACATGGTCCTGCTGTGATGTGGTCAAAACCCGCGCTTGTCCTGATTTAGGCATCAAAATCCCCCTAAGCTCGTTCGCACCAAATCCTTCCATGTCAGCTTCGGGCTGGTAGTATGACTGCAGACTTTAGAAATACCCAACCGGGAAATTCTTTTCATAAGGAGCAGTGATTGGTGCAGGATGGTGTTTAAAATCGAAGTGCAGGACCATGATGGTTGCCTGGCAAATTCGTACAAATTTAATGTGATATCAGATGCAAGCGGCCTAAGAGTATGGCTTACAGATTTCCGCGTCACAGACGGGAAAAAGCTGCTGAAGAGATGGTCATCTAACGGCGATGACGGTAGTTTTGTAAATCGTAAGTCCATCGTTATACCTGTCGAGGTGTTGGACGCCGCAAGAGCTAAAGCGATCAACGCGATAACCTTTGAAGATATCGGGTAAAGCTGGGCTCAAATAAGCTGCTATTAGGCAAGAGTGTCATATAATCCGTTAAAATGCCATTTGTACGGATTATATATCTGCTACGCCCTAACCCCTAAATCATCAGTCTTAGGACCAATGAACATGGAATCTACATTCGAGAACTTCTGTCACGAAAACCCGACCGTGATTTCCACTGTCACTGTTGGGGATTCAAATTTCGCGATAGTCGCACTGTTATTCCATGTCTCGCTCTACGTTAACCCACGTAACACTCCCTCCGGATCAGTCACTTACGACGATCGATATTGTATGGCCAGCCCCGAAGTCGCCATGATGGCCATTGATCAGTTCCAGGCGAAAGGTGAAATTGCATACTGGCAAAAGCACCACAACAAGCATCTAATATCATCAGGTGGGTATATTTACGGGCCCGATACGCCTCGGGAGCCAAAATACGCAATCAAAAGTTGCGATTGGGATGCAGATGATTTGCGCGAAAACTTCCCTTACCGGCCCTGGCTGCATTTGGCCCCGAACGCATAAACCAATCAAACAAAGGAATGTCAGGTATGTACCCCATTTGTAAACGTCTTTCCACCTTCATGATAGTTGCTCTGACTACAGCCTGCGCCTACCAGCAGGAACTACAATATACCCAGCAGCGAACGCTATCGGATTTCACGAAAGACATGGCGCGCGAGCTTCAAGCAGGTGCCGATAAATACACCAATGCTATCTACGATAAGCAGTACACAGAGAATGACATTCGCGTCTACCAAACTGAGATAGTGCCAAGAGCCGGTGTCGAGGCGATCACCCGCAGCTACCATAATTATTGCGTCGGCAATGGCGGCCAATACCGAGATGGGTACTGTTTTAAGGGAGGTGAATCTGATGGCCTGTTTTATATTCATCTGAAGCAAATCGGCCACTACGCGGGCAACCCGGATATGCAGGTCACCACCTATGAAGCGGTTCAACCTGGCACGTCATCGGTATTCAAGGTTGCGCAGCGGTATGGCTACGTAAGCCAGGAAGACAAACGGGCGAAGCAGGCCCGCATCAAAGCCTCGGCAAAACGCCGACAGGCCGAGCGTGACCGGCTGAGAGAGAAAGCCTTACAAGAGTATGAGCGCAGGAAAAAACTGGCCGTCGAAACACGCGCTCAAGTAATCCAACGCGGTACCAGGGTGTGTCCGGTGGACACGGCTATGGTCAATCCCTGCGAAACCCGCATCAGTTGCTACACAGCGGACTACAACCCCAGTAACAACATGCTGAAAGTTGTGATCGCCACGGAGACGGCATGGGTGCCGGTTAGCGGCTGGTATTCCTGTGGGCAATGATTTGTGAAAAGGCGCCTTATACAGATGCCGAGCTTATGCCCTTCATGCCTCGCCGCTTAGCGGGCGGCACCCGAATTTGTGTTCTGATTCAATATTGAGTACGTATTCTTTATGTGGACAAACAACGCGTTTTGAGGAACATGAGGGTACGCTGAACTCAGAACGTAATACATAACATTGAGCAAGTCGATTTCGACACCAGGCTTGGTTTTTAGCTGCAGAGAAAGCCAGGCCTCATTGGCGAGCACACTGCCCCTAACATGAATCGTACGATCAGCATTTCGCTTAACCCCAAAGGCCTTATTGCTTGGACGGCTAAAGCTAACAAGATCTACATATCCTGAGAGAAACGCAGCCAACTCTGCTGTTTCATGAGCTGAAAGTTGAAACGAGAAGTCCGTTTTGTTGTTGTATTCCTTTCCGTCAGGCAACTTTAACCGGCCTTCTACATTGACAACAGGTGCGTGATTACGACTTTGGCCGGCCACAAAGGCAAACGTAGCCATTGAACCGTAAAGATTTGCCTGTACGTAATCCATTGATGCTTTCCTCAGGGCTCAGGGCGCTTAAGGGCCTGATGCCGCGGAGTTGTAGACGCTCCATTTGTCTCCGCCCCAATATCATTCGTGTCAGGAGTCAAATATCTAATAACCTTTATCACTCGACCGACAATGTCAATTGAATCTTCAAACTCAGATTGTGTAAGCGTTTCGTCAAGACCTAAATCTGCGCCAGCACTAAGCTTGATTGTCGTTGCACCGATAAACAATCGTCTCATTAGCAAGTGACTACCATTTAGGAGCAAAACGCAATCACCATCGTTTATCGATTTGATGATAGTTTTTTGTGAATCATTCTTGAAAAGGTCAGCAACTAAGTCTTCGCCTGGGTTAGCGATATCTGGACAGGCATCAGAAATATTCTTGAACATCACCGCCGACCAGGAAGCAGTACCATTCGCGCGGTCGCGGATGCTTCTTAGAGTTTCCAAATCCTCATCGGAATAAGAGCCCCCAACTGGAATGGCGCACTGTTCCATTCGTACCAAATTGACCGTAGTGTCTAGCAGAAGCCCCCTATCCGTTTTTCTTTGGCCATAAAGAAGCGCGTCAAGCGATGAGCGATTCTCTAAGCAATACTCAACAATACGCTGAAAAGGCGCGGTATTGTCTTTGATGTTTCTGTAAAGAGTACTCTCGCCAACATCCAGAATCGATGCGACCTCCCTTACAGAATTCACGTTGAGCTCTGTCTGTAGGCGCTTAACCAGGGCATCAGCCCAGCCTGGCTCACCAAATTTTGGCTGGCGATCATTCATTGTGCGGTGTCTCGGGCATGGCGTTAAAGGTCTTTCTTTGCATCATACAACAAAACACAATTCCTTTGGTAACGTCTGCAATTACGGTAAAATGGGCATTTGAGTAGTAGTTAAGCGATGATATGCGAATAATTAAAAGGTACCTAGCAGAAACTACGTTTACTAGCTGGGCAGGGACGACTCTCGCGCTCCTCGTCTCCATTGTGGGCGTGATCGACTCTGCAATCACACTAAATACCGGCGAGCTCCCCTCAGTATCTGTTGCCTCAGCAACTCTATGTTTCATAGCAGCCCTGGTGGCTTTCAGCCATAAAGCCCTGGCGGGCAGACTAATTCTCCCGGCCACAATCGTTGGGCTAATCATTGCTATTATTGATATTTTAACTACATATGGCTTCAACGTCTGGAAGCTGCTCTTTGGGCAGAGTATCGCGAATACAATTGCTGCGACCACCCCCGCAACCCTCACAGCGGCGACTGCAAGCTGTTGCGTTTTTATACTTTTCCTACGCAGATATCAGTTTCCTAAATCAGTAGTCTCTGCTGAGATATTAATGACCGGCCTAATGACCATAGTTGTTGCCGCAGGCAACTTTATGGGCCAGACAACCTCCTACCTCTACATCACTACCGAGTCATTCGAATTCAACTTCAGTACGGCAAATCTAATATTTGCAATTATTGGCATCGATTTAGTAGCCGGTGGACACCGGTATCTCAGGAAAAAGCATTCGCATACGACTTTCAAACAACTTCTATACACGTCATACAGCCTTGTTGGCTTCGTTATCCTCTTGTTTCTGATCATTCATGGTACCTCTCTTCAAAAAACGTCTAGAGCAATTGAAAGCGTATCTAGGATCGCAACCTCAGTGATTGCGGAAGACATATCGAGCATTCACAAAACCCTTTTCAGTAACCTTGAAGCCATTAAGTCGGACGAGATTCATAGCCATATGGAGCATGCAGATGCTAATGGCTTTATCGAAATCCGAACGACGAACCCAGTGAACCCTGCCCCACTCACTACTCTTTTCAAAAGTGCAAAACACTTTTACACCAAGTCAGTCTCTACGACGGATGACGTATATATAGCAATAGCACCAAACAACCAATTTACTATCGCTTTGAGATCGCTTCTCAAAAACGGTGAATATGTATGGCTATTTAGGGTTTATGAAGCAGAAGACGTCCTAAGCTTCTTTAAGGCTGAGATCCCGCCCTCCTTGCATATGAAAATACTTCAGGTCAATGCATATGAAAGCCCACTAACATTGCCCGACATAGAGAAGAGCTTCCATGTTCGAATGATCAGTAAAGGCTTTGGCTCAACACTCAACACTATTGAAATGAGCTTATTGGTGTTCATGCTTGCGATCGTTCATAGCATCGTGATGGCCATTGACTCTAGAGTGAGGCAGCTTTCACTTAAGGAATACCTAACTAAAATTTTCGACCTAATGGATTCTGGCCTGGCCACGATCGATAACCAGGGGCAAATTCTCAGCTGTAATAACGCATTCAGAAGAATCATTGGAATCGACAAAGGAGCAAGGCTCGACGCCGTCCAGGCGAGAGTACTTAGTGGCCCCGGCTCAGAAACTGAATTTTACAGTACGCTTGTTGATGGCCAACAGCGTCACTTTGAAATTTCGAAGCACAGTACTCACACTGATGGCCAGCCAGTCAATATCGTCGTCTTAAACGATAAAACCTCTGATCTGGTAATTCAAAAAGCATTAAATGAAAAAAATCATGAGCTTGAAAATATTCTCAGCTCATTAAGCGAAGCCGTTGTAACCGTTGATCACACTCTGACCGTTACATTCGTCAACAACGCGGCCCTAGACCTTCTGAGCGTAAAGCATAGAAACGACTGGCGTCGTGCTGTGTCTCAGGTACTACTCGAAGAGGATAAAGTTACTCATCGAGCAACAATAGAAGCAATTGAAACCAATACTCCTCGACGGCTTGATAGCCACACATTAGCTCTACCTGATGGTCCTTCAGTAACCATTTCTTTAACCGTTGCCCCAGTTACCACCTCCAACGCGCCAACACGAGCGGTACTGATGTTTAAGGATGCGACCGAGGAGACGAAAGCACGTCGTGCACAAGCTGAGGCACTCCTAACACTCGAAAGCATGAACCAAGACCTGAGAGAATTTAACCACTTGGTTAGCCACGACTTTAAGGAGCCCAGTCGCACCGTATCGCTCCTTGTCGATGCAGTTGAGCTTTCACTGTCACAAGGCGATATCGACGGAGCTACCCTACTACTCCAAAAAATTAAGTCTGCTGCTCTCAGACTACACGGGTACACCGTCTCACTTAAAGAATTCTCAGAGGCGAAGCAACTCGAAGTAAACAATGTACCTGTTGACCTCCGCGGAGCCATTCTCCATGCCATGAGTGACCTTCATGCAAGGATTGAGCAATGCAACGCCGTGATCGAGGTAGATGATGATTTGCCGACAGTTTTGGGGAATGCAGATTTTATTGCCAGGGTATTTATGAACCTTATCAACAACGCAATGAAATATGTTCCTACCGGGAAAACCCCATACGTGCGTATATGGGCAAAAAGCAACAACCAAGGGCAAGCTTCAATCTTTATCAAGGACAATGGGATTGGCATCGACAAGGAAGACTTCGATATCATTTTCCTGCCGTTTAGGCGCCTCCACTCCTCTGGAGAATACCATGGCTCAGGTGTTGGCTTGGCGATTGTTGAACGCCTTGTGAAAAAAATGTTTGGCTCGATTTCTGTCAAGTCATCGTCGCATAGTGGTACAGTATTTGAGCTTGTTTTACACGAAGTTTGAAGGGAGTTTAATGATGCGTAAGTGCATACTTGTTGTAGATGACAACCCAACCGATCGGCTATTGGTATCAACAGCGCTTTCTCGCATTAGCTCAGATTTCGAAATCGTTGAGCTCACTGACGGCAAGGAACTCGTCAACTACTTCAATTCCAGCAAAACCACACCAGACCTGGTGATACTCGATATCAAGATGCAACGGATGGGGGGACACGAAGCCCTCGAAATACTTCAGGGGCATCCGAAAATGGAACACACAAAGATTTTTGTTACTTCTGACTCAGACGATAGTTCCGATGTTGATAACTCCTGGCGGCTCGGGGCACACTACTATGCAGGCAAGTCACTACACTTCACCACTTTGGTCAAGACGCTTCAAGACGCTATCGGAACACTCTAGTTTCCCACCAGCGAGAATGCTGCAGCTATCTTTACAATCGCTTACTCTCTCCATAGAGAACCGCAAATAGATTTTTTCCCTTTAGCGGGATTTTTTCTCTCTGAAGCCTTTACTTTAACATAGTGGGAATCTAATATTCTCACTAGCGACCGGATATCGAGGTTTAGGGATGAATTCAACCGAGCTTGTAGTAGTTGCATTTGCATCTGAAAAATTACATATCGAAGGCAACCTACTTACCAAAAAACTTATCGAGAACAACGATCAGGATGATTTGGTTTTGTACCTGACGTACTGCCCTTCGAACGGCATGGCACATATCGAGGCAAATGCCGCCTCGGACCCAGCCTGTATCGACAAGCTCGTAGCTGACGCTATACGGTCAGGGGTGCTCGGCGATATAAGCAATTCACCCTCAGTAGAACTCCACCAAAAAGCCGACAGGCCTGTTGTCCTCCCTAGCCCTCAGTGTGAACACTCACCTCTCTATACGACCAATGAAGCCTTAGAACTTACCAGGGCTTTAGACGCAAAAATTGCAGATCTTGCAGCATCCTTTACATCAAGTACCGGCCGCGGCAGTAAGATGAGCATGACGACCATTCAGCACATTGTGATGCCCGCATTGAGGGATGACTTTACATGCTGGCTCAACGAGCGTCGTAATGTAGAAATTCATCAGCTGATGAACCAGCAGACCGAGAGCACAATTTTTCAATCCACAAGGCTACACTGACTACCTTCAGAGAAATTCTTTTATAAACCGCCCGTCTTCACACAGCCAAGGCTTCTTTGAGAGGGCTTCTTTCCACAGAATTTTCTGTTTTATGCAGAATTTCAGAACTTTCTTGCAATCGCTTCCTTGGAATCCAGAAAGTCCACACATAACGAAACCTAGCTGGACCTCGACTGGATTCGACATATCAATTTTCTTGTATTCGTTAATGGTCGCCCGATCAAACCGAGGTTGAGCCCTATTTGCGGGGGCTTTCTCTGTATTGCGATTCTCTAAAGGCACTTCTTCAAGTTCTTCTTTAGTCACTGGTACGTATTTTTCGTACTGATATGTTGAATCAGCGCCAGGCTTAGCTTCCGTCGCGCCCTCATTAGGAGTGCTTCCCGTCGGGTCATAGCTTAGATAGTCCCCAACAGACACGACCGGGAAGACGAGAAAACTTAATGCACTAGCCAGTGCGAGTGGTCGAATTTTAGTCTTCATAATGTGCAACCTTCACCGTTCTAAGCCTGAAGCCAGGAATGAATCTTTTGTGGTCAATATCGTTAACGATCCTGAGTATCGGGTCGGACACATAGTGAGTAATCAGCATCATGTGCAATGCCCTCTCAACACTCGGTTGAAATTCGTAATTCACATTGGATGCATCGATATCGATGTCGTAAATTTTCTTGAAGAGCAGGAAGTCTCTTGACCTCGCTAGCTCACCTTCTATTGAGCTGACAACCCCCTGGTAAGAGGCATTTCCACCCCCGGCTGTCACATTAGACTCAAAAGTGAAGCGAACCCTGTTGTCTTCTATGTGCTGGACGCTTGGCGGAAATGTCGTTACATTGACATACCCTGCAGTCGTAATTGGGTAATTCTCGATCATGAAATCTTCGAGCTCGTGAATCGAAACAACATCCTCATGGCACAGAACGGGAGCGCTCGCACTCAGAGCGACCCACAACAACACGGTTGACTTAATTTTTTTCATCTTGACAGCCCAGTACTAAGATCGTGGGCAGGCTTATCGAGCGCCGGGGCCTGCGATACTGACTTTTCAACTTCAAAGTCAGGGATCTGACTTTTGACGTATGCGAGCCTGTCTTGATCAGTGAGTTCTGATAATTCTTTACCGGCCCACTTCGCGACATTCTGATTGTGGTCATCGATGGCCATCTGCGCATCGCTCTCTATCTGCTTGATATACTGGTCTATATCAATAGAACGCTCGAACGTGTTCTCTGCCATATATGACATAACGCGATCAGCAACACTTGCGGCCCGGTAAAGCAGCTGATGCTTTCCATCAGCCTCCAAGGTGTCCAGCTGAGAGATGAACCCTTTCACATAGTTAGCTGAATTATCCAGTTCCGCACGAGTCAGAATCCCCGTCTCTATAGCCAATGACGCCGCGCTAAATTCAGCAACAACCTCTTTGTAGGACTTAAGGACGTCATCTGACATACCCTCAAATGGTGTTCCAACACGCTGAGGAGCCTTCAGAAATGCCTCCCTTTCAAACTGGAAGTGTGTTGCATGGGCAAACTCATGAGCAAGCGCCGCTGTATATTCACCTGGAGTCGAATAGGCCTGCACCGGTGGTGTAGATACTTGTTGACCTGTTATTTCGATTTCACCACCTGGACCTACGCGGCCAAAAAACGAAAATGCAGCGTTATCCGACCCCGGTACATCAACAATTGGTACGCCAAGCCGGTCGGATACATCTTTCACCATTTCGATAACTTTCTGCTGGTTAGACGTGATTTCTACAGGTGGCCCTGCGAATTTTTCAAGGTTCAAACCTACAGCCTGCTCAACGAAGAACTCGTGGTAGAGCTTATGATTCATTCGCTCAACGATCTTTTCTCCATTGGCCCCTAAAGCGGGACTACCGTCCTCCTCTTTCTTGAAGATTGGGTAAAATGCGTTCAGTGGCACCATTTTTTCGTTTCGCTTTACACCAGTGTATTCAGCACCTGGCAGTACGAAATCCGGATATTCTTCTGGGACAATCTTAGTGAAGAAATGCTGAGTTCCTGTAGCGCAGAACTTTCTATTACCCTCCACTGCCTTGGCCCACAGGGTAATTCCATTCAATTTTGCATAATGGGAGTGCGATCGGGCCGCGATGTATTTTTCCTGCTCGGGAATATCAAGTTTCGATAATTTTTTATAATTCTCAAGAAACTTTCTAGCGGAAAAGGGCCTGAACGACATGTCATATACGTTTCTCCAGGGCAACCTTTCTGTATTCCGGATCGACTGTATGAACGCATCAAATTGTTTTTTGATGGCTTGTGACTGGTACTCAGCCTTCGATATCGTTTTTTTTTGCCCTTTACGGTAAGCCATAGCGCCTTCCATAACGTTTACGTTACGGTTAATTTAGGGATTTTACGGCATAATGTCAATTATTCG
>CETN01078806.1_pt1 | contig 10327 bp, 15 predicted proteins | sample 531301 | NCBI WGS metagenome assembly CETN01 (sample SAMEA2622656, study PRJEB7988) | marine metagenome | isolation source: saline water (ENVO:00002010), including
TAGTGGTAACAGGTCTACCTCTACCGCCGGGGTTGCCAGCAGGTCTAGGTCCAACACGCTTTTGAATACCGTATTGCATCCAAGGACTCTTCCCGTATAGATCACCAACGTTACCGGGAGACCCTATAAAGAAATCTACAGCAGACCTCTTCCTACCACTGCGACCTCGACTACCCATACCCTTGGTGGTGTTAGCTGTGTATCCCATCTCACTATGAGCTTTGATCCTACTAAGTACTTGTGTGTACTTACCACCAGTTAGGTTGCCCTTTGTATTTAAAGGAAAGGAAGGAGAGTTAGTTGGGACAATATATTGGTTGCGTTTAAGTTTATTGCTTCTATGTAGAACAGACTCGGAAGCCTTACGGGTACGTCGAGAGCCTTTAATAAGAGCCTTTAGATACCACGCAGGTGAACCATCTCTTCCACCGGGTTCATCCTTTGGCCCGCCACCTGTTAGCCCCATCACTACTACCAGCTTTTTAGTACTAGGCTTTCTAATCTTTTTAGGGAATACTCCGTTGACAGTTCTCTTCTTAGGTTGATGTAGCTTCCTAGCCATCTGAGCTGATAAAGAATCAGCAGACTTCTTTGCACCCTTAGCCATAGCCTCTTGCAACATAAAAGGAATAGACCGAGCGATAGCTGGAGGCCAATTAGATGCCTTAGTAAACTCTTCTTTGAGCGTGATAGATACAGCAGGCATGTTTAAAGGAGATAAGGATTAGGAGTTGTTTTATATTTTTTAAGCCATAAAGAATCGTGATTTAGAAGGGAAGCACAATCCTCTGCCATATGCTGCCGAAGAATCTCAACGGCTATCTGTTGGTCGGGATTGTCTTTGTATGCCTTAAATATATTACGAAACTCATCAGCCGTAAGCCTATGAGAAGTCATTGTTCAATTTTGAATGCTGTTATGTACCGATGCCCACCAAAGGCGAATAAGTACAAATAAATATTAGCAATAAAAAACCTCCCTTTTAAAGGAGGCCATGAACATAGCAAGAAAAAAAGCCCCTCCACCCCTGGAGAGAGCTAAACCGAGCATAGTCTATTAATTGTTTTCTCGCACGCTTCTAGGTCATAAAGAAGGTTTCGAGAACCGGGCGTTTTTCTACGGTAATGCTTACCAATCGTGAAACTAGAATCCCTCATCTTCTCCATTGTTCGCACTGAAACCCTAGATTGATTAGCTAGCTCTTTAATTGTGACCCAAGTCGTCATTTCGTGAATCTTCGCGTCCATTCACCTTACTATGCTTACTTAGTATTAGCAATACTCTCTGCTTTGCGGAATGCTTCTTTTGTTGTTTCGCTTGTTGCCCAAGGATACGAACGAAGATGCGTTTCAAGCGAATGACCCATTGCTGTAGCTACAGAACCCGCATCAATATTCTTTTGATGGCCTCTTACAGAAAAAGAATGACGGAAACTATAAGAACCAATACGTTCTCCCCTTTTTGCGAGCTTTTCTTGTAACTCCTTAAATGCTGCTCTTTTCTTGAAATACTTTAAAGCAGCATCACCAACACCACCTTTCCCTTGCAGAGAAGGTAAATCAATCTCGTCATTTTGTAATCGCCAGAGCAAGTTCCAGTTTTGACCTGCAACAGCCAAAGGCATTAACTCTCTTGGTTTTGTAACGCCTGCTCCGGCTCTTTTTTGATAGTTACACCAAAGATAAGGTTCTTTAGTCTTTTTATTGGTTTTTACTTGTATGTGCTTTAGTTCTACGGGCCTTAAGCCATAAACGGCCATAATCATAATTGCAGCAACCCAACGAGCACCTGCAGGGGTTTGTGGCATACCATCTATCAAAAACAATATTTCCTCGTCAGTTAAGGCATCAACCTTTTGAGTTTTTACATTCGCTGGTTTTCTACCAATATGAGTTTTTCTATTATTAGGCGGATACCAACTAGAAGAGTAATTTTCACGCTCGACGCAGTAAGCGAGGAATTGGCAGAGATTATTTGTTCTTCTTTTACGGGAAGGACTGCCGGGTTCCCATTCACGAATACAAAGATCAATCAAGTCAGCGGGATTCGTTGGAGCTTTTTTTCCTACAAGAAAAGCAACCGCCATCTTTAAAACTGGTGCATAATCGTGCTTCCAAGTTCCCTCTGAAATATTTGTATCGTGCTTTATTTTTTGCTCTTTAAAACGATATAACGCTCCAACCCAATCTTCCTCTGTTAAAGAGCTGCCACCAATAACTTTCTTAGATGCTTGCTTTATAGAAAGACCTTTTTTGACAAGTTTTCGTATTTGTTCTGCTCTAAGGAAAGCTTCACCTGAATTACTTTCATGCCATTTCAAACCTAAAGGAGCAGCCTTTTGTACTCCACCCGGACGATGATGAATCCTTATCATTCCATCGTGTTCTCTGATTCCCCACCCTTTGCCAAACGCTTTAATTAGCCCTTTCAAGCTAGCCCCATCCCACATGCTAACTACACAAAAACTACACAAATCATAGACGCACCTTCGCGAAGCGTCACGAACCTTGTAACTATAATCTAGTGTTTGAGCGAGATGTCAGTCATGGACTATGGGGGGTCGCGTGCTTTGGGAGCACTAGGTCGCAGGTTCGAATCCTGTCGCCCCGATTGGGATCTCGGCGATGGCGAATTTGCCATCTACACAAAAACTACACAATCAAGGCTTGTCCTTGCCTTGGTTTTTAACAAATCGGATGTAAGAACGCCTCATCTTATTTAAGGCTTCTTGTTCGATTTGCCTTGCTCTTTCACGGCTAACACCAAGAATCCTTCCGATTTCTTCGTAAGTTTTGGGTCTCTCTTGCTCCAATCCATAACGCATATAAATCACTTCTTGCGACCTTCTAGGTAGCTCGCTTATAAATTCATCGAGATTCTCCAACCCTTCTCTGATTTCTAGTTCTTGATCCGGGCTTGAATATTCACTTGCAATTACATCAAGCAGAAACATATCACTTACAAAATTATTACCATGCATCACTTTCATATCCAAACTTAAAGGACTTCTTACGTGATCGAGGTAAGCCCTCATCGTTTGAACCCTTACACCAGAAAAATCAGCACATTCTTGTACTGTGGGCCATCTCTTATTCTTTGCTAAAAATTCTTCTGAAAATGAAGCAACTGCCTTATGCATTGAAAACGCATTGAGTGGAATCCTTATCGTCCGATCACTAATCATTAACGAACGAGTAATTGCCTGCCGAATCCACCAATAAGAGTAAGTACTAAATTTATAACCAAGTTTCGGGTCAAACTTTTCTATAGCTCTCGATAAACCAATATTTCCTTCTTGAATCATGTCCAACAAGGTCATACTGCCACCCTCGCTATATTTACGGCAAAGATGAACAACCAACTTCAAGTTGGCTTGAAACATTCTGTCTTTAGCCCTTTTACCTCTTTTGATAATTCGTCGTTCTTCTGGCGTGAGATCCTTTTTATCTCTGATAGCCATATATTTTTGAACTTCACTACCTAGCGTGATCTCCTCACTAGGAGTCAAAAGTGGGGCTCGACTTACTTGCTGCAAGTACCACCCCAAGTTATCCTCCATTTTTTAGAATGGCTTTTCAGAGGCAAGATCCTCTGCTTTTGGCTTTTGAGGTAAAGAGAAATCATCCACTCTTAGTTCTAGCTCTCCCGCTGGAGTTTCATCCTTTCTTAAAAAGGCACGAACATAAGCACTACCACTAACCGTGAGTTTCATTCCTTTATTTACATAAAGCATGACGACATCACCACGGTTGCCCCAAACGGAACATTTAATCGCAGTTGTGATTTCTTCGTCTTTTATTTTCTTGTTAACTAAAAGCTTGAAAGAGGTGACTTTAAAATCACCAACTTGTTTTTGCTCTGGATCGAAGGCAACATTGCCAACGGCTGTGACATTAAGCATCGTTTTTTAATTCGGGATGTGTAGCAATCAGCCTGTTAAGGCCGGAGTTGTTGTTTAGGTTGTGTTTCTTTTTATAAGTCTCAAAAGCAAATGAATTTAAGTCAGTCAATTTTGCAGCGACGTGATTGCGACTTTTATGGAGTTCTTTATCAGACTCCCATTCCCAATTCGACAAACCGGGAGGTCGCCGTCGGCGAACATACCGACGACTTTGTTGATTTGCATTGAACTCGTTGTCACTCATTACTTAAGTGAATTTGTGAAATCATCAATAAATTGAACATGCCTTTGTTCTTGTACATGCCCAGTGAAAGCACCTGTGAAGTCAGGAAACTTTTTCTTATAAGCCTTTTTTAGATCAGGAAGTTTTGTTGGGTTCTTTTTAGCCCAACCTTCAAGATCCAATAAATAAGCCTTAGCAAAATCAGAAGTTAGAAGTTCATCAGTTGCTGTCGCTTCTTCTGGAGGAACTAAGTCCTCTGGCTTTTCTCTGTCAGACGTAGGGATAGCATCATTAACCACAATTTGATCAACGATGTCAGGCATTCCCGCTGATATACCAAGCATTTTTAAATAGGCATATCTCGACCTGTAAGTAACACCAGCACCCCAGTCTTGATTTGGTTCTCTCATTGAACCTTTTATAAGTTTGGTCTTACCGCAGATCGACTCACCACTTTCATGTAGTAAATGAGTAACTAAATATTCGTTGTCATTCTCAACCTCAAAAGTTTGAATGCAAACAAGACCCTGGGCACCTAGTAGAGGAACTGTAATCCCTTGTATATAGGACAAAGGTGCATACTTACTAGAATGAACGCCTGATGTTTTTTCTTCAATTGCGGGAAGCGTATTGTGAAAACGAATTAAAGCTTTTGGAAGTTCTTTTAAATTTCGTATGTCAGACATTGTTTTCGTTAATTAAGCCATTAGCTTTTTGAAGGTCAATTTGCCAACCTTGAACCGACTTTCTTTGATCCGAATCGAGCTGATTCCAATCCATCGTTTCATAAGCCTCATTAAAAGCCTTCAATGCTGAGTCCACTATTTGCGCTGTTGACTCCTTGAGCGTGCATAAAAAATCATATGCTCGGTTTTCTTTGTTGGGCATAGTAAGTGCAGAACAAACCGATATTACTATTCAATCGTAAGGGGTCAACCCCTAAAGAAAGAAAATCATTATCGTTGAAAAAATATTAATTCTTGCAGTAAAACTAGTCAATATAGTTTTAGTATTTTCACTTAGACAAGTATCTTTTCTTACACTACATATTATGAAGTCATAGCAAGAGACACCAGTTTAGAATTGAGTGATTCCATCTTTTTTGATGTCTCTTTATTAGCTAATTTGCTAATACCCATACATGCAGGGCATTGCTTATATTTTAGAAGAACATACTCAACATCTTCTTTCGTCGGCACACTCTCCCCGCGAAGCATGTCCTGCGCGACTTGTGCCACTCTCTTTTCTTTCACCTTCTTCATTGGCTCTGTCTTGCATAACTCATCCCAAAACTCGTTATTTTTCAGCATTAGCTCCCTAGCCGTTGTCTTAAACGCTTTTTCTAGTTCTTCTGCAAACAATGAAAGGAAATCATCAGTTAGCTCTTCCGTCTTTGTATATAAGGAATTAATAGGCTGCCTATTCCCAAAGATCGCTTGGAAATCCAAAGCATCTGCAACTTCACCTTCGTGATTCAAATATGGCTCTGCTGCTATTAAACGGTCTTTTACAGTACGAGAAAGACCTGAAGGAAAATCATTCTCTGCTATTGCGAAATTATAAGCTTCACGGGCAAACCAAAATTCAATCTTAGGATCTAGTCTCCCTCTTTCCCAATAAGCAATCTGTGAATTATGAAGAGGAACACCCGCCACTTTTGCCCAGTCATGACAGTTCTGCTGAGATAAAAAATTCATCTCCCGCCAGCGTCTGTCACTTTTTCCTAATGCTAAGCGCGCTTCAAGCCTCAACGCTTGCTCTTTAGCCCAATCTCGTTTCCTGCTTTTCTTTTCAGGCATACATAGTAAGGGTTTACCCTTTATTACTAACAGACGATAGCGCATATTTTTATTTAAACAATTAGATGACAAACGATGTGACATATGTGACAAACCCTAACTAGTGCCCATAGCAAGCCTGTTGCGCTACTTAGTCTTATGAGTAATACTAGGCTCCAATAGTAAAGGGTTAACCCCTAATGCAAAAAAGAATTTGGCACTCGGTGGCAGAGGCTGCTGAGATCCTTGGTATCAGTGCGTCCAAGTTATGGGCACTCAAAGGAGAAGGTCTTCTAGAAGTTGGCAAACATTGGGTTTATCTTTCAGGCCGAAAAAATAGTCCTGTTGGTTGGTCAGTTGATGCAATTCACGCATGGCAAATTGAACAATCAATAAAAATTTCACAAAAACCAATCAAGGCAGCGAAGGAAAATGGCTGAACCTGAAATCGATCTCGAAAAAGAAAGGCGAGCCTATGAAATGCTCAAATGGGTTCCCTATTCTTGGCCCGCTGACTTTGATATAGAGCTTGCAAAGAAGGGAGTTTACTTCAAAGCACAAAAAGAACGCTCTGATAAAGCACTTGATGAGTTCGATAAAAAGCATCCTTACGAAACAAGCCCAGAACTTGCAGCCTTCCTTAAACTCGAAAAACTCGGACGATTTACTCAGTCGGACTACTTCTCACCAACTAAAGCACAAGCGAACTATTACACACGTGAACTCAAAAGACATACCCGAAACCGACACAGCAGCACTAGTCGAAGGCAACAAAAGAGACTTGCAAGCAATAAAAGACCACGCCGCCTTTTTGGTAACTTCTGAAAAAGATCAACAATCGCAGTTCTATCTACTCCGACTTTTTGTTCAGGACAGCAACACTCCCTTACGTGACGCAGAAATTAGAAGTTATCTAACGGAAGCAAGATCAAACTTTACCGGGACAGCAAAACCAAGAAAGAAAGGAGAACGGATGGATACCACTCCGACTCCTTGGGTATGGAACGGAATTGTAATGGCAGGGACAACAAACCTTTTAGTAGCTCCTCCCAAGGTAGGAAAGTCTGCTTTGATGATTGGAATGATCGGAGCGTGGTGGCGTGGTGAGCCTTCCTATTTAGGTCACAAGCTTGAAGGAAAATGTCCTCCTGTATATATCGTCGGAACTGATCAACCAGAGAACGATTGGTACACAATCTTAAAACGAGAAGGCTTAATTCAAAACAACGGAGAACTTGGTGGACCTATCGAATGTTTATGGCATACAGGTGCACCTTTGCATTTAAACGAGAAAGGAATCGAACAACTAGAAACCGTCGCATCAGAAAACCCTGGAGCTTTAATCCTCTTAGATAGTTATCACGCTTGTGTAAGTCCTTTAGGTATTGACGAAGCAACAAGCGCATTTGATGGTCCAGCTCGAAGTCTTGCTTCTGCTTTAGCTCCTTATCAAACAACCTTAGTCATGATTCACCACACGAATAAAAGCGTGGCAGGTGGAAATGCAACGAACGCATCAAGAGGAAGTAATGCGCTGCCAGCATGTGCAAGCTTAACGATCTTGATGAACTGGTTGAAGCAACCTGCAGAAGGCCAAACTCAAAGTGATTTTCGAGTGGTTCTCAAAACTCAAGGACGAGCAAAAGGAACAACGATGGTGGCAGAGCTGCTCGACAAAGGATGGATTACACACGGCGATGGAGCAGAAGCGATGGCACAAGAAGCACGAGCAGAAGCAGAACTTGAATTACAAGGAAGACAAGCAGATGCGTTTGATTTCATTCAGGAACGATGGGATGCAGGTGAGTTCCCGGTAACGGCGACTGAACTTATGAATCGCTTTCATCTTGAGAGAAACAAAGCACATCGATGCCTCGCCCAATTAACGAAAAAGAACTTGATTTATAAATGCGGAGAAGTAGCAGCGACGTTAGATGGAGGACGACCCGCAGGGTTATTTCGCCCAATAGGTAGCCTCCCCCCAGACCCCGTGATAAACGTCACTAAGGGTGATAAACCCTCGCGCGCGCATGAATTAAAAGGTTTATCACGTTCATCATCTTATATACATGAATCTCAGGGAGGGGGGTTAATCACACCCCCTGATGGAACGCCCGTCGAAAGAAAGATTGGAGATAAATGGCAGAACGGTTGGATCGTTCACGACGGTTCAAATCCGCATGCGATCACTATCGTTCAAACAGGTAATTCAAAAGTTCGCATTCGCAATATGCGATGGGACATTGATTTAAGAGCTTGTTCGTCCCCTTTTGCTACTACTACTTATGACCGAGAAACTATGGAGTCCGATTCAGGGCTTGCAGTTCTATCCATCGATGCACCGTTATCGGATGAACAAGAAATGGATGATGTGGTCGATCTCGCAGATCATCGACACAAGAGATCAGAGAACAAAGGAAATCCACGAGAGGACACGTTCTGAATGGGAACCACGTGGCAATACCGTTCATGCCTGTTTAGAAGCTTTTCTACAAGGCAAACCTTACGACTCTGGCAAATACCAAAAGTGGGTCGACCCCCTCCTCTCAGACGATTTATGGAACCGATGGGAGGCTGTTGCTTGTGAGTACCGAATGGTTGATCTTGATTTCGTTGGTGGTATTGGTGGCTCTGCTGATTGCATCATTCGACATAAAGAAACTGGTCGACTTGTACTTGCAGATTTAAAAACACTTAGTGCTTCAGGAAGGAAAAGAAACGTCTCCTTACAACTTGGTGGATATTTATCACTTCTTTCTAAATGCAGACCTGAGATAAAGATTCATAAGTGCATGGTCATCTGGTCAAAACCAAATGAAGTCCTCACTACGAGTTACACAACGGAAGAATGTCTATCGGCATTTGAAAAACAAAAAAAACTCTTCTTTGAAACATTACCCAAAATCTAAAAATGATCTCTGACATTCACTACCTACAAAGACCAATCGTCTTTAACCCAACAAAAGCAGAAGAAGGCAAAGAGAACGGGATGCAACGCGTAAATGAAAACGCCAACGAAGAGTTCAGAAGAGTCGCATTGAAAACAATCCTGACTTACGCAAGAAACAAGCCTTATATCACGGCAAATGATATCTGGGAATCATTAGACCTCATTGGTATCACGACTCATGACAACAGAGCGTTAGGGCCGTTATTTAAAAAGGCTGCTAGAAATAAATGGATCGCAAAAACAAATCAAACGATGAAGAGCGTTCGATCAACTAGGCATAGTGGAGACGTCAGAGTTTGGCGTTCTTTAATATTTGGTTCTACTATTGCTGCTTAGGCTTGCTAAGGGTAAACCCATAAGGCAATATGAAAACACCTGCAAATACTATGCAATGCAAGAACTTAAGAAAGCTATCTGCATCGCCCTTCTCGGCATGCCTTTTGTATTTCTTTCTTCCCGTTTGGCTACTGATCTCCGTTCCCTTGATTATGTCTATGAAACTAATTCATCGCCTCAAATTACTATTCCTACGTCAAACAGAGAAACCGCAACCTCCATCTATGCGAATTATCAGATCTCCCATGATTAAAGGACCAGACAACGAATACACATTCATTGAAGACGACGATGAACTTGATGAACAAGAAAATGCAATCTGGCTAGAAGCATTTAAAGACCCTTTCATCTTGAAACATATCACCGGGCATCTTGAACGTTGCCACCAAAAGACCTCTAACTTTGATAACCCTCCCCCATACGATGACCCACTCTACTAATACAGAATTTTCAAAAGAAACTTTAAATCCTCCTGAAACTATCGTTTCCAAAATACGAAAATTCAAGGAAGAAATACAACAACGTTTAATTGTAATTGCTGAGTTAAAAAATGAACTAGACGCTCATTACTCCTATGGAACCATCGAAGATAAATATTCCTTTGAAGGTGCAACGGTTACAAGAAAGAAAATTGCACAACGGTACGAGTTCACAGAAGTTGTCGATCAACTAAAAGACCAAGTACAGAAAAGGATACGGTTGGAAATAGATGATGACATCGCCATTCCAAAACCTGCTTCCTATACATGGGAGTTTCGCGCACCAAAGAATGACGACACAAGAAAAGATTGAAGCAGCCGAAAGGCGCATCATTGAGTTAAAAAAACTTATTAAACATTGGAGTAAAAACGATGACCAAAGCAGAACTTGAAACCAAAGTTGCAAAAGAGTTAAAAGAGGTTTTAGACAGTGAAATATATAACAACGAGACCTTTCATCTAACGGTTAAGAAGCTTTTACCAATTTTGAAGCAATTACCAAAAGAGCCAGTTGATAACAAATATTTAAAAGAGATATTTGAACGCTGTTGCTTAAACCCTATCTATAACCTGCCTGATATTTAACTTATAGATGGAAATATCAATCGAAGTCATCGGAGCACCAGTTCCTCAAGGTTCCTTAGTAGGTAATCCACGTTT
>CETN01047773.1_pt1 | contig 10316 bp, 14 predicted proteins | sample 531301 | NCBI WGS metagenome assembly CETN01 (sample SAMEA2622656, study PRJEB7988) | marine metagenome | isolation source: saline water (ENVO:00002010), including
CTCATGGTGTTATTGACACCACCGCTGTTCACACTATTGTTTACAAGAGTCAAATTATCAGCATCATTGTTAGTAACATTACCACCCTCCTCATATCTTTTTATATTGGTAACATTATTAGTTACATACTGATTATGAATGACCTCTCCACCCTGATAACTCTGTTGAACAGGGGGTGGTGTTTGAGTTGTAGCACCCTCTGGTAACACATTGAAAGGATCATATGGTGGTATCTCAGGGATCTTAGGTAATGTTAATGAAGGAGGATCATCCTCTATGTTATTCAGAGGATCAGCACCAAACAATCCTAAAACATCATTGATTCTATCCTCAATATAATTGAGTGAACTATGAATAGGTTTAAGAATAAAGTCATTGATTGGACCCAGAACAAACTTATTAAAGTTTTCTATGAATCCATTCATTGCCCTTATGATTCCATTAAAAAATTCTAGAACCCTATTCAGGGCATCAACAAATGGTTGGAGATATTTTTGTGGATCTTTTAATACATTGACTAGGAACAGAAGGGCACCACCCAGCAAGATATTTTTAAAGAAATCCATCAATGTGTCAAAGATACCCTTGACAGGATTTACAACCTTATCCTTTATACTCTTTGTGTTATCTTTTTCTTTCTGTCCCTTTCCTTCAAGTTTATCCTCTCTTTCTGTTCTCTTTTGTTTTGCTTCAAGAGAATCCTCCTCCCTCTCCTCCTTCTTATCAAGGAGCATTTGTTTCTTGAGGGTGCCAAGAATATTTTCCATTGTGTCTTGAAGATTATCAAGACTAGGAACAAGATCATTTAGTCCAGTAGAAATTTCCTCTTTAAATTCTTGCCCATCCTCAACCTCATCCTCCTGAGGACTAGCAGGGGGAAGAAGTAACTTTGGAGAAACTTTTTGCTGAGTTTGTGATGGAGTTACCTTTGTTGATTCTAATATTTTTTCTTTTAATTCTTCAGATTTTTTTATTGTCTCATCAGTTTTATTGAAAAATTTAACAGCATCAATCCTATTTTTCTTTACCTCCTGTTCCTTTTCCTCCTCCTCCCCCTCAACATCTTCAACCTGTATTTTTTTAATTCTTACAAACTCCTTTGTAAGAGTTTCTACATCACCACTATCCATGTCACTACCACCCAACCTGGCAGCAGCAATCTTTTCCTTTAGTAAAAGTTTATATGTTTGAAAATCTAACTCATCAAAATCCTCTACGCCAAGAAATATGCCTGCTATACCCTTGTCAATCTCATTATTAGCTTTTGTCTGGGTGGTAACAGCCATTACTTCTTCTTTGCTCTGTCCTCTTCTTCTTTAAGATGTTGCTCAAGCAAAATAGTATAGACCTCCCTTTCCCAGGGGATCATATTTTCAATCTCAGTTAATGAATATTTATGGTACTGCATCAAGGCAAAGTTCAGTTTATAGAATGACTCCATATCCATATGAGCCATGCCTACGCGAAAAAACTTGAGAGTCCCTCCAATGTGACTTTATTCTTTTTCTTGGTCTTTGGATTCTTCACATCAATGGTGTGAGATAGTTTAGGCATTGTAGAGAAGAACTTCTCAATAATCTTAAACTGACTTGAGTTCAATTGCTCAAGGAATTCCCTGACCTCTTGCTGACTCACATCAGCGGTGGACCAAACCTCTTCCTCATTATAAATTTTTTCAATACATCCACCAATGAGATCAAATGACTGATCCATATCAGGAGAATCAAATTCAAAGTTATTTTTTACAAACTGAGCAAGGGAGGGATACTTCATATCCATTTGATACTCATCATCAAGTTTGATGGTCTTATTATGATCATCATTAAATTTAACCTTGATATCATCAAGGTGAATAGTAACCTTCACCTCAGTCTCACCATCATCAGGACAAATAATATTTACATCAACATCCTCTCCTACTGACTTACCCCTGATGTTAAGGAACAGGTATTCAATATCAAATGTGGGAAGATCCTCTACATTGACACCTTTAGTTAAGATGCAATCTGAAATGACAGCCTTGATTGCTGATGTGATCTGTGATGAATCCTCTGATTCAAGGGCAAGAACAAGAAGTTTCTCCTCTTTAACAAGAAAAGGTCTATATTTAATTTCTTGACCAGATGAAGGCAACTCCAACTCAAATGTTGGTGTAACAATTTTTGGTAAAGGCATGATATCCTATGATGTAGTTCAGTGTGAGTATTTAGGCAATATTTTGAGAATCTAATCTTAACACCTTACTTTCATTTAAAAAATTAAGAGCGTAGAAAGTCTCTAAATTTTTAGATCCACTGTTATCAGTAAGTGCCACTGGTGATTCTGGGGATGTTGCTGATCCTAACTGCTGGGGTTCTGGTGGTGGGTTAGCAGATAATCTATCTGATACTCTTGGTCCAGCACCACTACCACCATTTCCAGCATATGGTTCAGTAACATATCTTACAAAGTTAAAGTTAACATTCAATCTAAGAATATCAGACTCTCCATAACTAATCTCCATGGCATCCATTGAAATTGGAAAACCCTCAATAAAAGAATACCTGATTGAATTATCAAGATCCCTATCAAACTTGATTAAATCAATAGCATTTGTTCTATAACCATTAGGTCCATTTGGATAACTCATCCTTGAACCAGTTCTAAAATTTTTGTAATTGTTGTTTGTCTGTCCACCAGTTTGTTTACCAGCAATATAATCCATCCATCCCTCAAAGAAGTGGAGTGTTTTATATTCATGATCAACTAACATGGTCACAGAAAAGGTGTCATCATACATTCTTCTGTATGCCATCTTCTCAGTGACACCTCTAAAATCCCCAGTTACATCATGAGTGGCAAATGAGGACCCTGGTAACTTAGCAGAGATGCAAGAGATATTAACTCTCTCTGTAAGTGTATTCCAAAATACACCCTTAGTGCTTGCAATGTGTCTTATAACAGCAGCAGGAGGTTTAAAATAAACAAGATATTTTGATGTATGGGCATTATGAAGAAACTTTGTTACCAAACTTTCTGTATTATACCTACCAATGACTGGCGATGCCATCTATAAATAAATCTGATTACCATTACTATGTAGGCAGAGAGTGGGACAATCTTTGAAGACAAAATATAAACCCACTAACCCAAGTAAGTATATGGGTGACCCTAACAATATTATTTGTAGGAGTTCATGGGAGAGAAGGTTCTGTAAGGAGTGTGATACTAATCCAGGAATAAAGAAGTGGGCAAGTGAGGAGTTCTCAATCCCATATGTATCTCCTGCTGATGGAAAGGTTCATAGATACTATCCTGATTTTTTAATTGAAAAAGCAGATGGTAAAAAGTATATCATTGAGATTAAACCTGACAAGCAGACCAAACCACCAGTCAAGAAAAGTAGGGTTACAAAGTCCTACCTTTATGAATGTGCTACTTTTGAGATAAATAAAGCCAAGTGGAAGGCAGCATCAGAGTTTGCCAAAGATAATGGTATTGAGTTTCAGATAATGACGGAGAATCAAATCTTCCCAGAAAAACATTATACTAGGAAGAACTATGGAACAAGAGGAGTATCTAGAAAGCGCAGAAAATAGGTTGGAGTATGTGGTTGATGACATCATCAATAAGACCACTGCTGATGATAGGATGCTTGCCCTATTAGAAGTGCTTGAAGAGACAGAAGTTGTTCCTGATGTAGGTAGATACTATACCTTTGTATATCAACCTAAAACACCAAGAATTAGATATGATCAGAATCCCTTGATAGCTTGTGTATCTGTTGATAGATGGGGGTTCAAAGGATTGAATTATCATTGGGGTAAGTTTAGAAACTATACCTGGAATGAGGTAATAGGTAATTTGCATGTTATCTATCCACTTGAACTAAGGGATGCCAGATCAATTCCTACTCAGTATTTCAGAATAAATAACTAAACGTTAGGATTATCAATGACATTCAATGCCAACAATTTTAATTGGTCTGAGCTCACAGATCCTGACTTTCCTAACGACAAGATTTTTGGATCAGATTTTATATTAACCAAGTATCCAGATTTAGACAACAAAGAGGTAAAGGAAAAGAAAAAAATTAAAGCAAAGGTTAATAACAACACTGGTGATATAACTCTAAGTGAGGTGGATAAGGATGGTAATGAAACAAAGATACAAACAAGAAGTAAAAATGGAGAGGTAACTATTTTTGAACCAATCCTAAATAATCAGTTATTCAGTGAAAATAATAGTGACACTCTCTCTCAATATAAGAATATTACAGAACTCTCAAAATTAAAATTCTTAGATGAAAATCGTTTAAACTTCAAACCTACTTTTGCTGAAAATTTAGATTTATTTGGATCTGATAATATTTCTTCTCTGAATATGATGTCATTTCAAGAAGGCGATATTCTGGGAGATTTTAATTTTAATACAGATTTTGGTGCAGAACCAGCAGCAGCAAGTGAGGCATTCTCATCAGGTAATAAAGAATTTGTCAGTAAGGGATCAATAGTTGGTAAAACTTTTTTAAGATATCCACTCACTGAGGTTCCTGATGCCCTTGGATTTGATTTTATTAGGATTAGATCCTATGAATATACACCAGGAGGAAGTGGAGCACTTAGTATTTCTAATGGAAGACTAAGTGCTAAGGATAGATTGATTAAGGATGCCACACCCATTGAGACTGTGATCCTTCCCATGCAACCTAACTTCTCTGAATCTAATGCTGTTCAATGGGGTGGTGATACAATTAATCCCCTTCAATTGCTTGGTGCTAGTGCTGCTTCCACATTGATTGAGGGTATTGGAAACATTGGTCAACCAGGAATGATTGAGGGTGTGGCAGAGGGATTCAAAGAATTGACTAGTGATATCATGCAAGCTATTCAAGATCCTAATACAGGTCCAGCATTGATTGCTTACTTTGCTGGTCAGGCAGTTGGAGCAAATATTCTTGGTAGGACTGCTGGTGTCACACTGAATCCTAATCTTGAACTTCTCTTCAAGGGTCCAAACCTTAGGACATTTAATTTCAATTTCAGGTTCACACCAAGGAGTGAGGATGAGGCATTTGAGATCAAACAGATCATCAGATGTTTTAAGAAGAACATGGCAGTAAGAAGATCTGCATCAAATATGTTCTTGTTGACACCAAACATTTTCACCTTGGAATACATATACAATTCAACAGGGGGGAATGCTGGTCAAACACATCCCTACTTGAATATGTTTAAACCAATGGCAATGACATCATTCAATGTCAACTACACACCTGATGGTACTTATATGACCTATGGTGATGGGTCACTCACCCAGTATGATGTTCAAATGTCATTTGGTGAGATTGAACCAATCTTTGCTGATGATTATGATGCATCACAGAGTGGTGATTTAGATGTGGGTGATTATGATTCACATATCAACATGGGTTACTAAGATGGCAAACTATTTTTCTTATCTTCCAAACTTTGATTATGTAAACAGGATCCCTGGTGAACAAAACATATCCTCATATGTTGAGGTTAAGAATCTTTTTAAGAGGGTTAAATTAAATAGTGAGATCTTTCAAGAGTTAGCAAACTATGAGAAGTACACCATTAGAGGTAATGATAGACCAGATTTGGTTGCTCAAAAGGTGTATGGTAGATCAGATTATGATTGGATTGTATTACTTGCAAACAATATTATTAATATTCAAGATGAATGGCCAATGAGCAATCAGACCTTTGAAAAATACATGGAAAAAAAATATGGGGTAGAAAACTATTCCTCACCCCATCACTATGAAACTATTGAGATCAAGGACTCCAGTGGTAACTTGACCATACAAAAAAAGGGACTTGAAGTCCCTTCTGATTATACTATTTCTTACTTTGATATTAGTTTAAAACAACAAAGAAATATTACTAAAACTAATAAATCTGTATCAAATTATGATTATGAATTTAAAATTCAGACTGAGAAAAGAAACATATTCATACTCAGGGATACTTTGATACAGAGGGTCATCTCAGAGATTCAAGAACTATTGACATATCCAGAAGGTAGTTCTCAATATGTCAATAGAAGAACAGTTAGAGGAGAAAATGTAAACCTTTACTGATCAGGAGTCTGCGAGTTTAGCAAAATATGACATAGCGTCATCGCCATCATCATTGTCATCAGTAATGGATGTTGGTTCAGTAACTTTTGATGCCTGGTAAGAATCTTCAAGTTTTCTGAGGACTTCCTCTTCACTGACTGCTTTCTGTTCTGTTGCTGCGTAGTTATCATACTCTGTTTCATCTGGTTGTGGTGCTTGACGTGTTGACTTCTTACCAAGTACATAATCAAGACGCTTTTTCAGATCATCATAGGATTTAAACTGATCAGCAGCAATGAAAGCAGAAAGTGAATACTGCTTCTTCCAAAGTGCCTCAAGGGCATCATCATCATCCAATAGGACTGATGGAGCAGCAAACTCTGAAGAGTCATAGTTCCAGTAACCATCTTTCTTCTTCAGTTTCAGTTTGAAGTTAGCACCCTGCCAGAAGTCAAAGGGATTGATTGGTGTTTCATCCTCAAACTCAGGTTGCATAGCACCCATAATCTTATCAAAGATTTTCTTACCAAACTTGTAGAGGAATACTCCTCCCTCATTCTGAGGGTTAGCAGGATCTTTGACAACATAGATGTTGGCATAGAAGGACAGTTTGCGTTTCTGCTTACGCACAGTTTCCTTATCCTTATCATTACCACTATTCCAAAGTTCCCTGTTCAATTCACCAACAGGATCCTTCCCTCCCACTGTGGTTAGGGAGTTCTCAATATACCACCCACCAGGTCCTTGGAAGGCATGGGAAAAGAGTTTCACCCAGGGAAGATCTTCTCCTTCAGGGGCAGGCAGGAAGCGAATTACAGCATAGCCATTACCTGACTTGTCCATCTCTGGTTTCCAGAGACGCTCATCTGCACCCCCACCTTTGTTATTCATCTTGTCAGCTTCCTGAACCAATTTACTGGTCAAGGCGCCCAAAGAACTTTGCTTTTTTAAGTCTTTGAAAGACATTGTTTGTATTCTCCGTATTGAATGTATTTGGTCTGTGTCCTTTAGCTTGGTAGAGGATCAGGCAGCCTCTAATATAGGGTATTTATGCAGGGTTGTCAACCCTGATTTTTGATGCTCTTTTTCATGTTATTGATCATGGCAGTCATGTTCTTAAACACTGTTGGCAAATCAGTATTCTCTGGGAATCCAATCATCCTTGCCTCCTTCATGATGTTCTCTTTCATCTCCTGTGCTGCTGGATCCTGAGACAAACTGAGTCTAGTGTAAAGAACTTGTTGTTTAATTAAAAGTTCTTCAAGCATATCAATGTGTTCAAGTTTTTCATTTTCATCCATGATATGAAATCTGAAAACACTTTGATAGATCTTATGCTGGAGATCAGTAATATCCTGCATCTCCTTCTTAACAAATTCTGATTCGAAGAAACTCATACCACTATACTTTTGAGAATTTTTCTATACTTAATAATATCAACATGTAGGAATGAATCATACTTAGACATCCTCATAGAAAGAAATTTCCATACTGGATCATCAAGTTTTTTATCAAAGTTATTTTTGAATCCTATAACTTTATTTAAGAGAACCAAAGATTCAAGAGAAATATTTTTACCAAGATGCTCTTTCACAATGAGCGGGTGTTTTGTGCCCCTAATGTGAAACATGTCATCAAATTTCTTTCCAGTAAATACATTTTCAATCTCTGTCTTAAATGTATAACTCAGGGATTGGAGTCTTTTTTTCCATTCTGTGTAGTTTTGTTCTCCATTTCTGACGATTTCTCCAATCCAAAGTGATTGTGGATCGTCGCAAGTGACAAAATTACTAACAAAAAACTCCACCACTTCTGAATCATCTTTCTGCCTGCTAAGTTTTTCAAAAAAATACCTATCACGTCTCTTATAGAAACTTTCAAGAGAAGCACGTGACTTACCACCATATCTATGGTAGTCATATTTTTCTTTTGTAAAGTGGTTCTTTAAACCAAGATAGGATTTGTAAGCATCAAAAGGTGTCACCTTGGGAATCATAATGGTAGTTTAGCATGACTAGTTTTTTTAAGGAGGTTCAGTTCCATTGCCTCACACTTCAATTTTTCTTTAAGGGGTTTGGACATCAACTTAGGAACTGATTCAATGTCAACATTATTCTTCTCACAGAAGAAGACAATAGCATCAATATATGACATATCTTTATTATCATGTGCAATACCCTCTATCTCCTCAGCAAATCTCTTTGAAGAGTAGAACTTATTCTCTATAAGTTTATTGATGCTGTCTTCAGTTGACTGTGGCATAATCTGATAACTTATATTCAACAAACTCTCTAATATATTTGGAGAGTAAGTTGATGTACTTACGCTTATCATATTCTTCATAGACCTTCACCTCTCCATCCTCGCATGTCATGATAATAACGAACTTCTTAACCATTATACCAGTCATCTCATATAACATGCAAGCATAGGCTGCACATTGTACAAAGTGACTATCCACCCATGCCCTTGGTTTGGGTTTCTTTGCTGTCTTAAAATCAATCACAGCAAGTTCAGATTCACCTGACTCACCAGTGTACTCAGCAATACAGTCCACAGTACCAGCAACACCCAGTTCATAACTGAATAGGGATTGTTCAATAGCATGGATGTTATCTATCTTATCCAGGGTAGGTTTTGCCTGTACAAAAAGGTACTGCGAAAGTGGTTGGACTCTAGGTAGTTTCCTATTAAGAAGATGAGACTCAGCAAGACTATGAAAGTCTGTGCCCCTAGATGTTGCCTGTTTGGTGACTCTGTTTGCTTCATCATTACCTACCTTTGCCCTCCACTCCCTGAAGATTTCACGTTGGTAATGACTAATAATGGAGGTGATGGAAACTAATTTTTTACCATTTGGAGTGTCATAGTATCTAACACCATCAATAGTCTCTCTTGTGAGACTAGCATAATCAATTTCAATGTGTGTGAACATTACATACCTAATTCATGTTTTGCTACAATGTATTCCTTGACCAGACCACTTCTACAAATATCTTCTGGTCCAAACTCTACCATACTGAATGAAGGCATGTTCTTGAGGATGCGAATGAAATCAATAATTCCATTCTTCTCACCAGTCTTAACCAAATCAGTTTGGGTAGCATCCCCACAGAAATGAATCTTGGAGTTCTCACCCACCCTTGTGATGATTGAGTCAAGCTCATGGAAGTTCAGGTTCTGGAACTCATCAACAATGAGGATGGCATTATCAAAGGTTGTTCCCCTGATAAAGGATGTGCTCCAAAAACTAATTGTGCCCTGTGCTTTCAAGTTAGCATACAACATTTCAAAAGCATTGTCATCAGGCATCTCAAACATATACTTTACCATATTCTTATAGGGAATCTGGTAGATGTCTGACTTGTCCTCATGGTCACCAGGTAGGAAACCAATCTCCCTGGTGGGCACAAGGGATCTAACAATGTATATCTTCTCATAAGGTGTCTTTTGATCTAAGACATCTTTAAGTGCATTATAGAGGGTGATAAAGGTCTTTCCTGTACCAGCACATCCATAAGCAACTGAATGTTGATCTTTGGCATACTCTTGAAAAAAGAGATCTTGATTCTCTGTTAGGGGTTCAATCTTCTTGATATAATCAAGATTGATTGGTTTTTTTCTTTTCATGACTTTATTACTCATACCAAATGGCACTGGATTATTAGTGCTTCCAATTCCTGCTTTACTTTTTCTTGGCATACTAGAAAGGTTTTACTTTTGAGCCAGGGGCTTTTGATGCTTTTCTGAGGACATCATTCCAACCAGGATTTTTGTTGACCAGCTTTTGCTGCCAGTCACCAACCTCACCTACGCCAGCACATCCTTGACTCCAATCCTTATCCCAATCAGGATTGTCCTTTCTCCATCTATCGTATTCTACCATTGTCATGGACAATGTTTGAGTTTCTTTCGTCACCTTATTAATTACAGGATATGTTGGCATAAAGTTACCTCAGTGTGTGTTTATTTATTAAGACCAGTCAAGCGCCTGTGAAATAACAGGAAACTGTTCTACAAAGATTTCCTTACAGGAGTTGGCAAGCTCCATATGTTCCCTCTGTGTGCCATTAGCAGACCTCAGATCTATGTAATGGACCCATGAGCGAATTGAGCCACTCATGTACATTCTTGTTGGGACACACATGGGAAGCACATTACGAGCACATTCCTTTGCCACGCCCCTTTCAAGCATCTGTTCATATAATGCCATGGCAGAATCAAACAGGGTCTGCATTTGAATCTGCATCTT
>CETN01035966.1_pt1 | contig 10308 bp, 14 predicted proteins | sample 531301 | NCBI WGS metagenome assembly CETN01 (sample SAMEA2622656, study PRJEB7988) | marine metagenome | isolation source: saline water (ENVO:00002010), including
TCAGAATGTCCGAACTTAGCAACATATTCATCTTGTAAATCGTACCATTTCATTAAACAATTTAAAGCAGACGTTTGGCCGGATTTTAAAACTAAGGTGATGTTTCCAGTTTCGTAAATCTTACGCCATACATCCCAGGGCATTTCTTCGGTAGACTCCCAAAACTCACATAAGCAATCTTCTGATAAGTTCTTCTTTGTAGTCGACCCGAATAAATTCGATAAGTTTCTGAATGCTATCATTGTTTAAACCTAAAATATCAAATCCGTATCTATCTTTAAAATCACGCCCGTAAATGGTAGTATTCGCAATTATTATAAACCCTGTACCAGTTATTTGAATATCAAAAGTCCTGTAAAAGTCACCTGTAAAAAACAGATTGACCTTGTCTGTAGGAAAGTTATTAGCTCCCCTCGTAGATCTTTTAAAATTTAACCATTCCGGGCTTGCTTCAGGCATATCTCCACCGTTACCAAGTACACCTTTTTTTAATTGTTGATTAGTATTCAAATCGATGATAAAGTCCTGAACGAAAGGATCAGACCAAATAACTTTCAGAATGTCGTTATTGTTTAATTTCTGAGCGTTTTGCCCAAGCCTTATCATTGATTCTATAAACATAATATGAGAAAAGGGGAACTATTCGCCCCCCTCATCACTTTTCTCTCTTTTTACCCTTTTTTTTGGCTTATCTTCTGGAATTTCTTCCTTTAAGTATCCGCCTTTTTTTAGGGCTTCAATTATTCTAGTTTGAACGCTTTCACTGAATGGCTTTAACATTTTATAAGCTTCGGCCTCTGTTAAACCCTGAAAAGCAAGTTCATTAATAACGTGACTACCGACTTTCATTATGGGATAGTTACGTTTACACTATCATCGGGATCAATACCATCTTTAGAAATTGATATCTTCAAAATATCTGCCGATGTTTGTGCTGCAAAAGTTATTGAATATGTACCGTCCGGTCCTTCCGGTGCTGTTGCTGTAACCACTGATGAATCAGTCGTTGTGTTGTATAGAACAATTTCAGCCGGTAGTAAACCGGTAACAGGCAGCTTAGAGTTTGAAGGACCGTAGATGTACGCAATTTCAACACTCGCTTCAGTTGTTGAACTAGCCGACGCATTTGAAAATACAACATCCAAAAGACCGTTTTCACTCAACAAGCTTGCACCAATAGCATCCGCGGCAATAAACCCAATATTCTCGTCTTGAAACAAAGTAGAAAAGTTAAAAGTTAAATTAACCTTTGCAACTGTTGTGTCCGTTGGTTCGATATATGTAGGATTATAGGATCCATTATCAACAGGAATAGGATATAAATAACCATCACCAAGATCACGACCTATTAAATTTCCTGAATCGTCAACAATATAAACACCAAAATTTGTGCATCTATCATCTTTTAACACTCCGACCAATTGAGGGCTAGCTGGCTTAGTAATAAAGCCGTTGAATGTTTTTACACCATCACGAACAAAAGCCTGTGAACCATCATCAAAAGACTCTGTAATTGAGTCCTCACGTTCTTGTGTTACTGTTTTGAAGTTAGGCGTTGGATACCATCTTTTTGAGGCATCAGCTTGATTTATAAGCGCTGTAATAGCCGCCTGATCTAATGCGACGGATAAATCAATTTTATTTTGTGTCCCGTCGGTGGCAATTAATGGAGTTCTAATCAGTTTACGAGCTACACCGTGTGAAGCTACGCAACCCGGAACGCCTGCATTTCCTAAGAGAATGTCACATGAGCAATTTCCCATTTTTTTATTTATTTAAGTTTTAAAATATTAACAATCGCAAGCATCCGAGCAAGCAATATCTTTTAAAACGGGTAATGTTACCCGCATTTCGACCCCACTTAGATCCTCATTAAAAAATCTGTTAGTGTGTCCGTTGTTATCTGTAAAAACGCCAAATTTGACGTGATTTATTAAATTGTAATTATCAAAGTCGGCAAACTTTGCCATGTCTGTATTTATAGCCTCAATAAACTTGAATACTAGGTTGCGCATAGGTACAATAGCATATTTATAATGGTCGTCTGTGTACCAATTACTGAAGTTTGCACTTCCTAGAAAGAACAGTCTTAAATTACTTTCTCTTTCAATTCTGTTTTCTTCATCGTTGCTAAATGATTCATTTATAACCTCGAATAAATAAACAAAAGGTAATTTGTCGCTTACGTCTGTAATTTCTGAAAGCTCTTCATTTGTAGCGGGCCTAGTACCGTGAAAGTATTTAGGAGCTGAAATATTTACCAACTCGCCAACTAAAGGCGGTGTATTGGACTCAATTGTTATACTCGAATCGTTTACTATGTCAGTTACGCGGTAATCAATCCCATTAATCGAAACGGTGCAAAACGGTTGTACATGATAAGTGCAACAAACGCCCAAAGTATATGTCCCGTTTCCGTTATCGGTAACCGTTTTTATTTCAGTCGTAAAACTTAAACTAGAAACAACGTTTTCAATTATGTCTACTATTTCACGCATTTACATTAACCCTTTTAATAAATTATTAATGTATTCTCTGACTGTTAAACCAATAGCTTCGAGTATGAGCGCTCTCGTTTCTGGTGTGTCTTGTATTACATTATCAAACCAAGGAAAATGCGTATCGTTGTCAATAGCGTCATATATTTGACCTCGACCATATTTACGCCATGAGGTAAAAGCAGCATTGTAGTATTCAGTTAATTCGATCAATTTATCCTCTGCATCTTGCTCACCTGTAGCTCCCCCGCTGTATATCATGGCTAAACCCATATTGTTAGAACTTCTACGCTCTTTGTTCTTTCGTCTTAGCTCGCCCTCTGTGTTGTGCTGGCTAATGTCTGGGTAGTATTTAGGGTAAGTTTTGACCGCATCGTTTTGTGTGCCGTCTATATTGTAATAATATTCTGATCTTTGACGCTCTAAAAGCGCGTTGCTAGAAGGCCATGGGTAAGAATCGCTTAATATGTATTCATTAACCTTTGAATAGACAAGTTTACCCGTTTCGTTTACGTTTTTATAGTTGAAATAATAATCTTTGCGCACTACAAACCCCCTCACATCAAAAGTCAGTATTTCTTGAAGAACCACACCGGAAAGCTTCATTTTTTCGGGTACAATGCAACAAAATGGATGATTGTAGTAAAAAGGGTGTATTATATCATAAATCAAGGGATAATTACCTTCCGATTTGAATCTTCTGTGTTTGTAATTTGCAAATTCAAGTGTTTTGTCTGTCGACAATATAGAATTGTCAAATGTGCGCACCTCTAATTTTCCCGTTGTGACGTGTTCAACGAAAATATTGTAATTGTCATTAGTCCAAAAAACCAGGTCTTCAGTTATTCCATCCTGTGGAATGGTTTGACCTGAGTAAATCAGCTCGTCTGGACTTATGTTTTTTATTATATGAATCATTGTATTAATAAGGTCACATTAGTAAATCCTATGGCATTTAATTGTGTAGTACTTGACGCAATTGGTTGAAATCTAATACCGAACATGGAATTGTTAGGTAATGCGAAATCTGTTGCAAATGAAGCGCTTTTATTGCTAGAACTGCCGCCTAAATTGTTGAATGTGCCAACATTTGAAGGATCTAAAGGTATTACAAAGGTTGTTAATAATGTTTCGCTAGTGTTTTGTATTGTATATACTTGTATTCTTACAGAAACGCTAGCGCCTACGGATCCAGCTCCTACAGCTGTCGCGCTAGTGTTAAACAAAATTCTTTTTATACGCTTGTCATCTGTTACTCTATACGGATCTAAACCGCCATTCACGTACTGATCACTAGGTGAACTAGTAGGTGTACCCGTAGGAGTTCCAAAATTCCCACTGCCGGATTTACTGAATAATCCAGCCGTGCTACTCGCTTGTCCTCTTTGTGTAAAATGATAGGGTATTAGTGGCGCACTAGATGGTGCTACATTTGCAGCCGTTTGGTGTGCCTTTACTTCTAAGAATGTAGCATTTGGCAAAGTAAATACTTGGCTTAAATTGGTGTTTCCACGTTCTACAATTACGCCTATTTCATCGCCCGCGCTTAAGGTCTTAGTAATGGATAAATTACCACCACCAAACTCAACAACGCCCGCGTTTCTAGCGTACACACCCGTAAATCTTATATCACGACCCAAAGAGTCCTGAATTACAGATCCATTTAATGTAATTTTTAAAAATGGATCTGCTCTTTGAGTGTTGTTTGAATCTATGCCTAGAAATGGCGCTAACGTATAAACACCGTCTTTGTCTATTACAATCCTATTCCCTGACAAACTCAGACCGCTTAAAGCATCCTTTTCATCAAGTGTATTAAAATTTAGTGTTGTTTGGCCTGTGTTGTTCAGTTGTTGCTGTGAGCTATTAATTATTCTCGCGAATGCTCCAATAACCGTATTACCACCACTACCGGCCTCTTCCCAAATAGATAAGACTCCATTGTAAACATTTAGCTTATTGGTGTCTAAATTATATACTACCTCCCCATCAGTCGGTGAAGTAATGGCGTTTCTGTCTGATTCGCTTAGTTTTGGCGGTATGAACTTTAAAAATTCCATTAACCGATCACAGTGATTGCATAAACTCCGTCTGAAATATTACCGTTTCCAACAGCTTCAACCGTATTAACTGTATTATTTATAATTTCAGCTTGAAACTGTTTGCCGTCTGAAATTCTTTTGATTTGAACTATCGTGTCCAATGTGTTTAGGCTGTGCGTGACTTCAAATGTTGTTTGTCCTCCTGCAAATGTTCTAGTAACGTTTGGGTCTGAACTATCTAAGTCAGATGAAAATTTAACCGCTACGCCACTAGGTATATTAGCCTGAACACGTACCCAATCACTCAATGCGGATGGATCGTCAACCTGTGAAATTAATAAATCACCTGGCTGCACTGCTTCGGTAAAGAAATCACCTCCAACCGTAACAATATACGCGTCGCCAGTACTAACCGCACCAGCCGAAGGCGTTTCTAAGTCTGGCGTGTTTGTAGCAGCATTATAGCCCCCCTTAAAGTTTAAGAGTCCTTCTACGTCCGATAGAGTGGCTACGACTCTAACGTCTGTACCATCGTAATACTTAACTCTATCCTCTGTTGTGTTCTGCCAAATACGACCATCATAAAGCGTGGCCGGATCGGTTGCCAATTTTTCTAGCGACCAATTTTGAAGTTCGTTTTGGTTGCCGTCAATATGTACTATAAAATCCTGTTTTGCCATTGGTATTAATTTAGATAGGCTTTACCACTGAAAGCGCTGTTAAATGTTATTGTAATATTTTCATTATCGATATACTCAACCTGTCCAACTACAACAGTGTCGCCCGTATCTACAACCGTAACACTCGGAAACTTACAGAGTGAGTGGTTAATATTCCAAACGGTAGCAGCTACGGCCTGAGTGAATATGAATGTAGAGGTGTTAATTATGACGGTAATGTCACCACCTGGACCACTCCCACCCGTTCCGCTTACAATTCTCCTTATATCGTATGTACTGCTATCTGTTGACATTATACCGATTTAGTTTTTTCGCCTAGTTGAGCGTAAATTGTGCCGCTTGTGTTGTTTTCGGGTAAGTATGTGAACCTGATCAACCTACCCATGAAATAGCTGTCACGTATCGCGATAATATTCTTATCCATTGTAAAAAGACCGTCCGCATCTCCATAGTTTGGGATGGTGGTCCATATTTTAGTATTTAAATGGTTAATACTTTCCTCTACGCATATTTTTGGCTCACCATTGCCCCCCGTCAGCTCAAACTGAGCCAGCCAACGCATATCCTGTCCGCAATCAATATTGAACTCCGCGGAGACTTGTTGAACTGTTGCATCTAAGTTTTCAAATATGACGTAAGACCTCATTAAATACCTGAAATATATTCAAACAACTGTACGTTTTCTTCAGGATACACATCGTCATTATCGCATATGTACCACTGTATTTCTTTTGCGTTCTTGATCGCTTCGTTATATGCTTCTACAATATTAAACCCGCTATAAAATGGCCCTTGACTGACCTCGTTATTATTAAAAACGACGCCGGTATTAGTTTTTTTAACCGCTAAATCACGTACTGCATAGAAATAAACATATTGCAGGGTTGCGGTTTTCATTCCTTCAGAATAGCGTACACAATCATTATCATCAATAGAAAAAGCATTGTAAATATCAATAAATCGCTGAGTTTGTGGCACTCCACTAACCAAATCAGCAATAAATAACTCATACAACTCAGCACCTAATAAATTAGTTAAAAACTCCTTTTCGTATTTATCAAAGTATGTTTGATAAGATCCGTATTTCGGCTCTGGAAGGCTGTATTCGGTACCTGCTAAATCCGCTATTTGAATGATGTCTGACATTGTTATTTTAGATCAGCTAGCTCTTTACCTACTAGAATTTGAGCCGTTTTTTTTGAAATCGTGTACTCTTGCCCTTTTTTCATGTGTTTATCGCTTTTTGATATAATCACAACGATATCAGGCAGGCTCTGCCAGTCAATAGATTTTTTTGCTGTTGTTTTTTTAGCGGTCGTTTTCTTTTCCGCTTTGTTTTCGATGTTTTTCTTTTCTGCCATATAGTAAAAGCGGGAGGAATCACACCCCCCGCCTGTTATTTATCTATTAAAGAGCTTCAAGAGCTGCCTTATCAGTAGCAATTGTACCTTTTACGAATGCAGTAGTTTGATTTGTTTTAATAACAACCAAACCGCGCCACTCTGCCAATACTGTTATTAAGTTCTTGGTAAAGTCGTCGGAATCTCTTCCAACCTCTACAGAAATAGAACCATTGTCGTAAACAGTCGCTTTTGTAAAATCACCAATTAAATAGGTACCTTGTGTTACTAAGGTAGTTTCAATAATTGGAATTCCATCTAGTGACAATTGCCCGGCTACTAATTGCAACGCGTCAATATATGCCTTGTCCGTTGACGATCTTTTGATCTGCATAAGACCCAAAACATCAGTAGGATGAGCCATTATGTAATTAGGCGCTGATTGATTAGCAATCTTGATTTGAGTTACGCCCGTGCGCAATACGTCAACAAAATTAGCATTATCTACGGCTTGAGGTGCTGTAGTTGCGTCAAATGCTGTCGCCTGTGTGAAGATACCGTTCAAATTTAAACCTGTACCGTCACCGCTGTAGACTTGTGATTCAACTTCTCTCAATAATTCACCAACAAGCTCGTTGTTAATTTCAGTGTCCATGAATCCGATATCACTAGACATTTCCTCAGAAAGTTTGATAAAAGCAGTAAACTTTTTACGTGTTTCTGAATTAACTACAATATCGAAATCGATTTGATTTTTCAAATCACCCTCGGCCGTTCCACCTGCTGCACCGTCACGGTTTTGTTTAGAAACCCATGAAATCACATTGCTTTCCGCTGTACCTCTTGATACAATATTTAAAAGCCTTACTTCTCTTGATGGGATATCGTCGAGACCGGTTAGTCTTTGCTCTACTGGAACGTTACCACCTGAAACGTTGCTGCTAATCAACATTGTTGCAGCCGCTTTGAATTTCAATCGCTCGTTTGAACCGCCTTTGATAGATTTAAGCGTCTCAATACCAGATTTTAGCCCTGACAATATGCTGTTTTGGCTGCCTAGTGCTTCCTCTTTTTCTTTTGCTGAAAGCTTTTTGATTGCAACCCCGTACTCTTTCAAAGTATCATTAAGAGCTTTGATTTGTTGTACTTGGTTTTCTTTCAATTCGCTTTTAAGCGAGTCAATATCTTCTTTGCTTGCTTTCGCTTCAATAGCTTTTTCAAGCTCTTCGCTCTTAATTGAATTGTATTCGTTATAGATACCCGCAAGCTCCTCCGCAGTTTTAGCCGCTAGATCACTTTCCTTGATACCTTTTTGAACTAAGAAATCTTCTAATTTCATCGTTTTAAAGTGTTTAGTAAAAATTGTTTAGAATTGTTTTTGTCTTCTTTTACTTCTGGCTGAGTGACTAGCGGCTCAGTAGTTTGCAAAAGTTGGTTATACTGTGATTGGCACACTTTGAGCGCCATTTCCAGCCTATAATATGCTTGATCGGATGCATTGCCAGTATGGAGGCCCTTCAAGAGTCCGTCCATTTTTTTATTTATTTTCTCGAGTAATTCGATTTTATTACCCTTGGATACGTCTAGGGTGGGTGTTAATGGATTAGCGCCAAAAGTTACCGCTGACCCCTCCCACAGCATTACTTCTTTAATGTCATTGACTTGAATACCGTCCAACTCAATAACGGACATTTTATCCGCTATGTAGTTAAACCCGATTGAATGCTCGTTAATTATACCCTCGCGATATTGTATTAATGCGGCTTCACCGTCTGGCGCTTCTGATAATTCAGCCGTAGCCACCAACCCGTCAGCCATTTCTTCAAGTGTAATGAATTTACCAATAGGTTTCTCCCAGTCGTGGAAACGTAAAAACTGAATTTTACGGCCGCTTTGACTTTCTGGTCCTCTTTCGGCTATTGATTTAGCAAAGGCCCCTCTACGTATAACATCCCCGTCCGAATCGATATTGTCATACTTAGAGAGCATTATTCTCACTCGCCTTGTTTTAGGATCTATGTCCTTTAGACTTAATTCGCCTTGACTTTTAGTTTTGTATAATGCTCGACTCATTGCTTAAAATCATTTGTATTTGTTCGTCGGTATATTGATAATCACATTTCAATAATTCCGCTTTACCTTCTTGACTAATTGGCATATTCAAGATTACGTTTACGCCCTCCATTTTTATCTTATCTTTCTCAGCTTCAGTTTTCTTATCCTTTTGTAGTGCCTCGATTTTACTATAATCGTGTCTAATCCTTCGACTACCATCTGGATAGTGATTCATAGCAATGAATTTATTGTCATGTGCGTCGAATAATTCTGTCAGTGGCTGCATAACATTGGTGTACATTGATTTCTCAGCCTCCATACGATTACTATATGTTTTATTTTCTGGATCGTTAAACAAACTAGAATCATACCCTAAGACGTTACATATAGCCCTTAACCCTGTAACCATGTGTTCAATCATTTGTAAATCCGTCGAACTCATGGCCATTTGTTGATATGTTAAGGCTTTGTTTGTTACGATAGTTTTTCCATAGTTGTGCGCACCTGCTTGTCTACTATCAAAAGCCTCTTGTACTTGTTGCGCCTGGGGTCCATCCATTGGTCTGTTAGATTGATCTGTTACGAACCCAATAGCCCCCCTGTTTTGAAATAGTGAGGCGCTAGCGTCCCATCGATCGTTTCCAGTTTTAACAACCCTACTAGCAACCTGTATTAGAGATAAACCGTAAAATGATTCCTCAACCGTAGAAAATGACGGGTTAAATAGTTTTATCTGTTGTAAGTCCTCTGTCGTGTATGTTCTTTTTTGTGTGCCTAATTGAAAATCGTAGGTGACATTTGGCATAAAAAAGTCCTGGCTGGCTTTTATAGTAACGCTAGAACTGGGTAATATATCAACTTCCTGAATAGTTGAACCGAAACCATCTTGGCCTACCATGTAGCTATTTCCATTGCAAAGCAGATAAACTAACCTTTGCGTGTTGATGTCGTTCCAGGTATAACACTTTCCAATATTAGGCTTTTCCCAAAGTTCATGGATGGTGGTATCTTCTTCTAGTTCCCACCCTTCAGAGGTTTTACGCTCTACAATTTGCGGAATAGAATTAAATACCTCGTACGTTTTAGAGATTACGCTGTAAACATCAACATTAGACTCGTATCCTTCGGTCAAATAAGCGTTGTTGTTTTGCCCTAATTTATTAGCGTGAAAACTACCGAACAACTTCCATACGACTTTACGCTCTGTTTGCGTTAGTGGTATTTTGCCCGTAAAAAGATTTGTGAACCAATTCATTCGCTACAAAATAAACTGAATTTTGCGCATTTTACAAAATATTATTTTGCAATCAGTATTTATAACGAAATATTATTGCGTATGAAGTGAAATGCAAGTAAATACAAGATTATACAACTTGCATATTGTTTTGTTATTGTTTATACAAAAAAACCCCGGCTTTTATAACCGAGGTTCACGCGAATAAAGGTAGGATTCGCCCATCCAAGTCTGAACACCTAATTTATGAATTAATAATTATCCGACAAAAAAATCTCTGTTGTAGCCCAAGTCTTCAAGAGCGTATCTTGTGGCGTCGATGAGGTGATTATATTTATCTATTGGTGTGTTAATTTTTTTATCGTGCCAACAATAATTCCTTAGTTCATTGTGTAGGTTATAGCTTTGAGGATCAGCTATAATGTGCATTTTTAACATTTCGGTAATACCTCTTTTTAT
>CETN01078834.1_pt1 | contig 10280 bp, 20 predicted proteins | sample 531301 | NCBI WGS metagenome assembly CETN01 (sample SAMEA2622656, study PRJEB7988) | marine metagenome | isolation source: saline water (ENVO:00002010), including
TATGTTCGTACACTACACTCACATACCCTGCTCAGATGAGTATAATATAAATCCATACAGCGGTACAACGTACTGCATGCATTTATTTCCTCTATGTATAACATTAACCATACATAAAGGATAATACTATGGAACTATTAAAAGACATTAAAGACATAATCTTTAATAACGGTATATCAGAGCCAGTTGTAATGCGTTCTGCTGGTGGTTGGTATATTGGTAGAGTATATAATGAAGATCATTTCTATGGCGTTGATCCAGAAGACGGCTTTATTACACCATACGACAGATTAACTGAATACATGTCTAAAGAAGACGCTATTGCATTTCTTGACGTCGAACAGCCTCTTGAGGTAACCTACTACTACTCAAGATAATAATAAATTAGCCCTACATCCGTAGGGCTTTTTTCCTCTATGTATAACTAACTAGGAGATTATATCCATTGAACTAGAGAAAAGGCAAAGTATTACCAATGTGTGGGGATACTGTACTGCCTTAAAATCTACACACATCGAATCACAGGGAAAGTAAGATACGCCTGTGAGGTTTAATCCAGCTTTACTATTAATTGATAAGTAGAAATATAGTGATAGATTATATCACTTACAGGTGAGTACGCTAGATATTTCTAATGAGGGATTAATATACTGTAGGCATAAGGGATTCAAGGCCTTTTGAGCAGTCTTACAAATCTTTAAAAGCTAAAACTTTCCTCTATGTATAAAGTCCTCATGTAAAATTCCCATAATAACTTGGTTTTGAGGCAATTTTTCTAACTTAAAGGAGTCATAATGGAAACAATAAAGAATGTTCTATGGTTTAGCGTTGGTGTTACAGCTATTGTAGCTGAAAAAGCCTACGATACTGGTAAATATGTTCATGAAGAAGTTAAAGCTGGTACCCCTCAAAAGCTTGTACGAGATACCATCTCTAATGTAAAGGAACAATTTAACTCAGAGCCTACAATAGAGTGGGTAACAAAAAAGCCTGAATAACATAAAAGCCCTCTAGCGAGGGCTTTTTTTCCTCTATGTATAAATAGGAGTAAACATGTCACACTTAGTAATTAAAGTAATAAATGTCTTAGAACATTTATTTAATACGTGGTTTAGAGATTTTTATTCATTAAGCGTATTAAAGAAAGATGATCATTTTCAAAAAGGTAATCTATATTCAGATAACTTAGATAATTTTGAAAGATCTATAGGTAGAATAGCTTTGTATTCCTTACAAAAACTTCTTGTTATAAGGCTTGCAAAAGAAAAGCCTGAAGAATTTGATAAAGTATGGAAAAATAGAGATTTAAAAGCTATGGATGGTAATGCAGATAACTATCGTGAACTTGGAGAAATCTATGATCAATTTGAACATAGATTTAATAGTCAAGATGGTAGTAAAAATATGCATGTTGAGCGTGAATTATATCAATTAGCTAATATTTTATTAATGTATGGTAGCTAAATTAAAAGCCCCTGTAAAACGGGGCTTTTTTTCCTCTATGTTTAAATAAGGAGTTCGCATGAATAACAAGAAATCTAAACTAAAAGGTCATCCAACAAGAAAATTTGAATCCTTGGAAGAGATGATAAATAGACTAAAAAGGAGTAAATAATAATGAATAAACGCACCATTGTAGAATATGCAATTCAACAAACGCTTAAGGATACTTATGTTGAAATGCATAATTGGGTAAATAGAGGTGGTTCTGTTTCTACAATATGTGATGATCATGGTCTAGAAAAAACAGACCTAATGACATTGTTAGAAATGTCAATGAATGCACCTGATCTTAGCGTAGAAAATAATGATCTGAAAGCAGAATGTTCTCAGTTGCATAGAGATCTTGCAGATGAAAGATCAATTAAGGAAGAATATGCTAAAAGATTGAAAGAATATGAAAATCTATGGTACAACAGACTTTATGTTTACCTAAGGTCTATTCGTATCAGAAATCCTTTCTTTGTGAAATAAAACATCTTCCTCTATGTTTGAAATTAGACAAAGTCTTTCTGTATATAACCATGCTTTTAAGCTTGAGTCCGCAGAAAGACAGCGTCTAAAAATTTTAAAACAAAACAAAGGAGTAAATAATGGCAGATCTATTTAATATAACTGGTCGTATCCAACAGATATTTAAGAATTATTCTTTAGATATCAAAAGAGATAAAAAAGGTAATATAACAGAAATATTAATTGTTTCTAATGATCATATGAGAGCTATTGATTCTATAGAAAGATTATGGAAGAAATTATCTAATCATTATTTTGATCACGATTTTAAAGTAAAAGATGTTCAACGCATTTGTCAACGAATGGTTCGCAAGAAACATAAATGCATGGACATAATAAAAGCTTTAGATGGATTTGTACCAAATCCTAATCCAAATAGCTAATCTTCTTTTATTGGGGGGTGTTTGATCACTATAAAGCATCCCCCATTTTTAATATTAAGATCTAAAAAATTTTAAAACAAACATGCTGTAAACAAGAATCTAAACAAGGAGTGCCTCTGGCACCCTGTATTTCTTATTTGTGGAACAACACAAAAAAAACAGCTTCCTCTATGTTTGGCAATTTTGCCTACTTAACTAATAATAGGAGTTCAACATGAGCTTTAAGAAACTAATGAAAGCGTTCAAAAAGATCGCAGAACAAAATGCAGACAACCAGTTTGATAATATCTGGTTACAACGATCCAAAGAGGTTGATGGAGAATATATCAATCAATCTACTAGCGTTGATGTATTAATGAGCGATACAACAGATGAATGGATCTATAATCTTTGGGGTAAGATCTCAGAAGAGGGTCTCGCTGAAATGGATAATTTTGTAGAAACAGAATTACTTCCTAAGGGCTTACGACTTTTAGAAGATACTCAACTTGTTTCTGGGGATAAAGGCTCCGTAAGATACATGATAGCACGAAATAACATGGTATCATAACCAACTCAACCAAGTTTTCTAACAGATAGATACATCTAAGATCATTTACAAAATGGTAAATAGTGTACTGTATAGTAAACTGATTGAAAATTAAGCACGTGGGACATCCTACGTGCTTTTTTTGGCTTCGTTCCTCAGCCAAATTAACATAAAAAATGAATGCCTTCGGCACCCGTCACTTTTGTAAAAAAATGGAATAACTAGGGTTGTGCGAACAAGAACTGATTGACTATTTTGTCGAGGAGTAGTAACTTTTAAAACATTAATAAGGGACATAACAAGCATTTTATATATCGTGTTAAACTACTCTGGACATACATATGAATTAACAAGAATTATATTATAGTTAAGTAAAAACAGGGAGCAGTGTTCTTGATAGGCACTGCTTCCTTTATTTTTAGTATTATTTTAATGAACAAAGGAGATAGAATGAAAATATGTCAGCATCATCCTAGAACAGAATTACAATACGCTGAAATGGTAACAACAAAAACCATAAATGGTAATTTGTACAGGAATTATCATGATGTTGAGTATTGTCCTAAATGTTTTGAGGAATACGAACAAGGAAAACAATGGAAACATGATATCCTTGGGAAAAAACCACTTTTCACTAACATAACAAAACAAGTTGATTCTGTCATAGATGGACAGATAGACGAAAGGTAAAACATGAAAATATGTAGATTAAAAATAGACACCAAAGGTAGGGTGCAACTACCTAAATCATTCTTAGACGCTAATCATATAAAAATTGGTCAAACAGGATATATTGAGGTCATCTCAAATAATTCTAGTGCTGTAAGACTTACTTTTGACAATTAAACAAAAGGAGATCAAAATGCAAGAAATGGTCGCATTAGCTAAAAGATTGAATAAGGCTACTACCAATCAAGTTTACAATAAAGATGCCTTAAAGACGGCATTTACGAGCTTACAAGGGTATCCTAACGATCTTAATGAGATCAGTCAGGAACTAGATGAGATATGGACAACAATGTCTAATCTATTGGAACAAGTACAAGCAGTAAATAGAAATCTTATCAAAGTAGCAGATAAACTATCAAAAGACATACAAGAAACGGGGTATAATATATGATAACAGAAACAGATATATTGAGAGATCATATGTCAAAAATAGTATTTCCAAGATTAAATGAAATGCTTTATGATGAATTATCTCACATAAAAGATGATCTCAAACTAAATGACGCCATGGTCAATGATCTATGTTATGCTTGGTTCGATGGAAAGATAAAAGCAATGGATTATGGACTTGATGTCAGTAAAGAAAAAACAAATGAGGAGGTAAAATGAATAAACCTATCACAAAAACTTATAAAGCTAAGTGGATAACAGCTTTAAAAAGTGGTAAATACGGCCAAACAGAAGGATTTTTACATGATGGAGGAAATTATTGTGCAATTGGAGTTGCATTACATGCATGTAACCATATTCCAAGAGAAAGACTGGATTCATGCACAACAACAGATGACCTATGCTTAGCAGATGGAGATTATGATATTCCAACAGAATTATTGCAAAATTCAGAACTAAGTGACACTGTTATGAAATTCAATGACGAAGATAATTATACATTTAAATGGATAGCTGATTGGATAGAAAAAAATGTGGAGGCAGTATGAGTAAAGCAACAACGTTTGCAACGGTTGCAAAAGGTGCAGGTTATTTAGCATTAGCACTAAACCAAATGCTAAGACTGGCTGCAAATGGAACACGCTATGCTATTGATTCTATTAGAGATAGAAAGCGTTACAATATCGAACTACTTGTAGAAGGAGCAACGATTGAAACTAAAACAAATCAATCAGGTGCTCAATTAGGAAGAATAGTTCGTATCATGGGAGAGGTTGGTGTAGACCAAGCGATCATAACTGACGTGAACAAGGATGGATCATGATAATATTAGACCTACCAAATTGGATGATCTATATTACATGGTTCGTCTGCATCAATATGAGCTTAGCACTGAGTTTGATCCTGTGGCTCTGGGCATTTAACAAATGGGACATGAGAAAGGAGAGAACAAATGAGCTCAAAAGAGTCAATTAAAAAACAGTTAATAAAAGAAACAGCATTAGAAGAGCTGGAACAAGCTCATATGCTAAAGGAGAATAGCAATAAAATGGGAAAAGTAAAAAGCTTTTACACCAATGAACTGCTTCTTGAAAGAGAAAATGACATTAGAAAGCTTAATAAAGATGTGGTTCGGTCAGAAAAGACAAATGCTAAACTTAGGTGGGCTTTATTGAATATTAGAACAAACCTAACAGTATCTGATCTTGATGAAAAAACAAAAACAAAAAATGTCAAGATAATAGATAAGGCATTAAGCGATGACTGAAACATATTCTCCTGATCTGAGACCTGCTATAGCATTCGATGAACAAAAAGAGGTACAAGCCATCTTGGACGCATTGAATGCTTACAGGTACAACCATATTGACAAAAAAGACGTAAAGTTAGATGAGTATATCAGAAAACTTTGCGATGAACTAGAAAAATGTGAACAAATGTTTAACAAAAAGGGGTAAATAATGGAATTTACAACATGTAAGGTAAGTGACCTTAAACCATCTAACCTAAATCCACCTCAAAGAGAGCGTAATGTGGCTAAATTAGCCCGTTCTATCAAAGAGGTAGGGTTACTACAGCCTATCGTTATTTCAGGCAATAAAACGGTAATAGATGGACACAGAAGATTGATGGCATGTAAAATACTGAAACTTGAAGAGGTTCCAGTAATCAAGCATAACAGTACATCAAATCAAAAGTATGATAAATTATTTGTACATACAAATGAACATACTCAATTGATGAACGGGAATCAATATCTGTGGAGATATATGAACGGAGCAAGCATACCTGAATACCATTTAACAAGAATAAAATGGTTAGAGAAAGCATTAGGTAAAACATATGCTAAAGGAATGTTTGAAAGAATATTGCAAGAAGGAAGATCTGCTGGTACATATCAGATGGCTATGGGTGTTTACTGTAAGTATACAAATAAAACACAGAAAAATACATCTCATATGAGAAAACTAGCTTACTATCTATTGAATGTTGAAACATGTTATAGAGTAAAATCTGCAATACGGTATTTCATACCAATAAGATTGTTGGTTGACTCTGTGAACAATAGAAAAAAGATAAAATCTGAATTTATAAAAGAAGACTAAAGGAGAAATAATATGATGATGTTACATTGTGGTGGACGCTCAGTAAGCTTTGCTGAGTTACAAGGAGTTCCACTACCAGAAGAAACAGAAACATATACACCTGTTGCATTTGCAGATCTGATCACAAATGCACAGGAAGTAGCTAGTGATCTATTAACAGATTATGCATTCAGAGATGCACAATATGCTTTGGCAGCTAAAGACCAAAGAATGTTTGCTATACTGAATTTTGCAGGAGACGATCCAGAAATGAATCTATCTCTGGGAATACGATCAAGCTATGACAAAAGTATGTCAAATGGATACTGCTTTGGAGGATCCATAACAGTATGTGATAATCTCCTATTTGCTGGAGATTTTGTCATTATGCGTAAGCATACAAAAAATGTCTTTGACGACCTTAGAAAGCAATTGATAGGAACGATATATGATTTCAAAAAGGAATCTAAGTTCCAGAATATTGTAAGAGATCGAGATGACATGAAAAAGGTAAGTATAAATACTGATAACGCTTACCAATTCTTAGGACGAATGTTTGGTTATGGAGTTATAAAAGCAAGGCAGCTTACTACAGCTGTGAATTGCTGGAAAAACCCACCATACGCAGAGTTCAAAGAAAAGAATATGTGGTCATTGTATAATGCTTGTACGGAAGCACTGAAGAGCACGCCACCGAACAAGATCATACAACAACATATTAAGTTGCACGAATACGCAACTGCGTAGTATAAATTGGGAAGCAGTGTACCTTTTAAGGTTCAAGGTTGGACTCCGCATCTCCATCTCCTGCACTGCTTCCTTTATTTTAGGTTTGATCACCGATGAGCAATAAAATGGATTCATTGAAATTATTCAACATTTTATTGCAAAAATGCTGGGTACGATCTGTTAGTCAAGTGTACACGATTCAACTCCGTAAGCGAGCAGAATATATCGTACTGAACTATAAACACACACGGTTAAGGAACATGTGCGTTCCTAGGGGCTAGTCAAACCAAATATTTTAAAAACATAACAAACAGGAGTTAGAATGAATGAGTTTTACTCAACATTAAGAAATGAAGATTACAAACCTTATGTAGAAACAAAAGGTGGAGGTAATTTCTCAGCTGATTATGTATCTTGGGCAGTAATGCATGACTATTTGAAAAGAAATTTTCAATATGTCAATTACAAGATACACGAATACACCGTAGCAAAAGAAAATGGTACTAAATTAACATTGCCATATATGTTGCTGCCAAATGGAACAGCAATTGTAAAAGTTACGTTAACACTAGAAGATAATAGTGGCGATAAACATAGTCACGAAGAATGTCTGGCAGTACGTAATTTTAAAATGACTGCTGAAACATCTCCAGATGCAGCACAAGTAGAAAATACTATTAGACGTTGTATCGCAAAAGCTGGTAGTATGCTAACTGGTTTTGGTATTGAATTATGGTTTGGAGAAGATATCAAAGATCTAGACTACAGACCAGAAACATTGTTGAATGGTAAAGTACCTACGGATGGACATATTACTGTCGATCAAAATGTAAAATTGGATCGCTTAAGTAGAGACCCAGTATTCAAAGGCACAGATACTTCTAAAAAAGTTCGTGCATTGATCGATACAAATCCAACTGAAGAAAAAGCTGAAGCTGCTATTGTAAAATTACAAGAAAGCATAAAGAAACTAAGAAAAGAAAATAAGGAGGCCAAGTAATGGCAGGTGGTTACGAAACAACAGCTACTGTTAAATCTGCAAAGATAGAGTATGATGTTGAGAAACAATGGGGATCATGGAACCCCACATTTGACATGTTCTTGACAGTCACATATAATGACGGTCAGGACTGGGACAATGAAATAGAGATCTATGGAAATGTCAAAAGGGAAATTGGAACAGAAGACCCTAAATCTTGGGGATCTGCTTTCAAGGTCAAGGTATTCTTTGAATCTGTATTCAATGAAAAAGATATATTCATGAATGATGACTACACAATACCTGATAAATGGTTAGACAAGACCATTGGTAGAAAATTCAAAGTATGTAAATACAAAACAACTAAAGTAAAAAAGAATGGTAAACATTTCTGGGATACATATAAAGTTGTTGCATCTGCTAATGCTCCAGAGGGCAAACTAAAAGAAAAGGTTCTTAAGGACGTAGCAAATGGATGGATAAAGAATTACTTCAGTGAAGACATTGATAGTGATTTTAATGCATCAAGTCAAAAACCAGTCGAAAATAAAAAGACTGATTCCGTAGATTTTGACTTGGATATTTGATCATGAAAGTACCAACCGTAAAGTTTATCATTAAAAGATGGTTACGAAACAGGTTAGATAATGGTCTTGATCATGTGGCTTCACATGAAATAGAGACCACTTTGGTTGAGTACGGTAAAGAGTACTGGGGGAAACTACACACCCCCAGTACCTATTCACGTGCTTGGAGAAACCTGAAAAGCGGAAATGAACTTGATGATATAGATATCGATAAAGTAACTGAGATCAAAAACAATAGTGCGGAGACAACATGGAAACTCATAACTGGTACTTAGAGTATGCCGTATCGGCAATAAGTAACAGAAATCATTTGTGCAAACTAGATGATTTTCCCAGTATAGCAAGTAAAAACAAAGGTTCAGAAATATATAGGAGTATGTTCTTGTATGATTCTGATATTGTTGATTTTGTTGCAAAAAACGGTACTGTAACAGGATTTAATGGTGTACAAGGTGTTGATAAACTTGTAATTGATATTGACTATGTCAAAAATGACAATAACAATGGCAACCAAACAAAAAATAAAGTGTTGGATGTAATTGATAGAATGTCCAAGTTATTAATAGAACCTGAGCACTATAATATCTGGTTCTCTGGTAAAGGCTTCCATATTCACTTAGGAAATGTATATGGATTTGAAAATTCAAATGAACTTTCTAAACAGGTAAGGGCTACTATGCAACGTGACTTTGGCGAACATATAGATATCATATATGATAGCAGAAGATTGATACGTGCAGGACACTCTTATCACAAAGGTTCTAGATTATTCAAAATACCATTAGCATATAGTGAATTAGAAGAACTTGATTATGTAGATATAACAGAACTGGCAAGGGATGTTAGAACTGATTATAGACCACATAAGATAAAACAGGAAAAGGTAGATAGCTTAGATCCTATGGATATGAGCCGTAAGAACATTGAAGAGGTACGTAAAGTATTCGACAATGCGAAAGGATTATCTACCAGATATATCACATGCGTACAACATATCTACAATGCTGGATATGTACCAAATAACAGACATAAGCATTTACTTGCTTTAGTAAGTATTTGGAGAAAGAAATATGCGTTTGATAAGGTAGCTTGCGATCATCTTGCAAGAGCCTACATGGCAAAGATGAACGATCCACTACCTTCTGTTGAGACCAGTAAAATAGTAAGTGACGCATTTAAAAACGATTACAATTACGGTTGTAATCACCCTGTACTACAGCCTTATTGCGATAGCAAATGTCTTCTATTCAGATGGAAAAATCTTGATGAAGAAAGCACTATAATGAATGCAGAAGATATGACCAATAAGCTGATAGAATATCTTACCACAGATTATACTGATAGATCCTTTGACCTAAAAGACATCTTTCCATTTATGCAAAGATCTCACATGTTCACAACAGGACAACTTATCACTCTTATAGGTGATACTGGTTTAGGAAAAACAGCTTTCTATCAATATCTAATAGTCAGATTACAGAACATTAAAACATTATTCTTATCATTGGAGGTAGATGATATCACAATGACCAGAAGATTCTTACAGGCAGCTCTTAAAATGTCAAAGTTAGACGTTATAAGTGCCTTTAAGAATAACGATAAGGATATCATTGAAAGAGGTACAAAAGCTATAGATCATATACAGCTTGAAACAATGTGCCCTGATATTGATGACCTATCTAGTGTTGTATCTGAATCTGGTGCAAAGATAGTTGTAGTAGATACCATAGATCGAGTTAAAGCAAAGTATGCTGGTAAAGATGACTTTGCAAGACAGGAGATCATAGCTAATGGTCTGAAAGACATGGCGATGAAAGAAGATGTAATGGTATTAGCAGTACATCATATCTCTAAATC
>CETN01002392.1_pt1 | contig 10267 bp, 18 predicted proteins | sample 531301 | NCBI WGS metagenome assembly CETN01 (sample SAMEA2622656, study PRJEB7988) | marine metagenome | isolation source: saline water (ENVO:00002010), including
GCCGAAACCTCCGCCGTATACTGTGAGTGTTTTTAAGGGGAAAATCGTAACCAAAAAACCCTGCCCACCGCTCACTGGGGCTAACAGGCTCCGTAGGAATCGCCAAACCCTCCCTCACAGTCGAGGGGCAGGTCTTGCGCCCATCTGGGCCGTATTCTCATAATCTTCTCTACTACACGCATACCCTCTTCCACCTCTGCTTCTGGCACTATGCAGCCCACGGCATCATGCACCGTCATCACTACCTTGTACTTTTGAGATATGCGTAACAACTGTTCACCGATAACGATCCGTGCCAGTGCCTGACACACGTTCTCGATTACTTTACCTCCATATATTCTAGTATCTATAAGTGTCCTACCACGCCGGGACTTATATACAGTTTCAGTATTACCCTCTTCGTTAACTTCTTTTCTAAGCTCTGGGTATTTTATATACAAACCATTGGGTAGCTTTATGCCTTTGCTACCCTCTACTTCTAGCATACTAGAGGGTCCGAAAGCACTCACACGGTCTTTTCTTATCACCTCTAGCATCTTGTTTGCCTTACTCCACAGCTTAGGTATCTTGGGATAAGACCTTCTGTATACCTTTATAATACGCTCACACTCGGACAAATCCAGATCTACCCCAAAGTTCTTTAGCTGCGCCTGAAACTTAGCGGCGCCCATGCCGTAGCCTGCTCCTAGTATAGTAGTCTTACCAACAAATCTTTCCTGTTTGGTTATTTCTTCTTCAGGTTTGGCGTATATAGCAGACGCCATTATGCTGTAGACATCATCACCTCTGGCAAAGGCATCGACTAGCTTACGCTCTTCAGCTAACCATGCCAGTGTCCGTGCCTCTATCTGAGACAGGTCACAGTCCACAAACTTGTACCCGTCTGGAGCGCACATGGCTTTCTTCAGTTGAGAGCCACGGGGCAGGTTCTGCATGTTTATTTTGTCATCACCACCCCACCGTCCGGTGTGTGCTGCGTAGTAACGCAGGGGTATGGGCAGAGTCCCTCTTTCGCTTATCGCAATAAATCGTTCGGTGCGCTTTTCTTCGATGGTAGACCTTACACCTAGCCTAGCAGATACAAGAGCCTGTACCGCTGGATTCTCATGTTCTTGCAAAACTTTAAAGTTTTCATCGCTTTTGGCAAAGGCAAAGGTCTCCTTGCCCGTGGTAGGGCTTATCTTAGTAGGGGGTTCAATACCATACTCACGTAATAGTTCTGCGAATTGTGGATTAGATGTTAGCTGTGTTTTTTCATGTTTGACTTTAGCCATCAACGCTTCTTTTTTATCTACAACATCTTTTAAGTGTGCTTTCAATACATCAGCGTCTAGGCGTAACGTAGGCTCACTAAACATGCGAATAGTTAAATCTATTAACGCAAGTTCGAAAGGAGGAAAGTTTTCGTTAAGCACATTGAATAACTTGTGGGTAAGTTCTACATCCTGTATGCAGTACCCGCCATAGGCTTCTAACTCTGACTTCGTAAAGTCCAGACGCTTCTTACCTATGGCACTATGTACCTCCGTGCCTTTAGCACCTAAACCATAGTATTCGGACAGCGCCGCAAGGCTCCCTCCTACTTCTATAGAATGAATAGCACGGGACATTGCCAGCGTATCAATTATTTTTGCTGGCTTGATATTGAAATGCCAATTAAGGATTGCCATGTCGAACATGGCATTGTGTGCTACGACGGCAGAGTCAGCCCAATCGAACTGCTCTAGGAACTTTGTTATTTGTTTTTTTGAACCAGAAAACCACGTTGGCGCATTTGCTCTATGATAGTTGCCGCCCTCGCCCTGCTTGACAGCAACTCCGATAACCTCGAAACGAGGATCTCGAATATACTCTTCAGTGGTTAGTTTGTTTAGGCCGTAATCTTTTGCGTAATATGTTTCAAAATCTAAAGTTAAGGTTTTCATTTGGGTTTAGGTACTCGTCGAGTACGCCTAAGTTCTCTTCATTAATTATAAAAGTTGTGCCTCCTGCTTCTCGAATAGCAGAAAGCTCTCTAAGCTGTAGAGGTGTTGCCTTGTTCTTACCTGCCTTGCATTCTATGCCAATAAAATAACCACGATAACAACAAACAATATCAGGCACACCACTTCTTCCCATGCCATAACTGGACGGAAAAAAATAGTACGCCCCGTATTTTTTCAATACACGCACTACACTGTTTTTGACTTTCTTCTCAGGGGTGAGAGCCATTCAGAAAGAATAGCTTATAGATTGGACTTTGTAAAGTGAAAAGATCCCCGCCCGTAGGCGGGGTAAAGAAAGGGCATGTAGTTTTCACTACATGCTATTAGGGAAGGGGTAATGCTAGGAGTCATACTCCATTTCTTCTGCGTCGATAAAAAAGCTATCGTCATCGAGCTTGTAGCCTGCACCTGTTATAAAAGTATTAGGTTCTGCAACTTTTAACAAGCCCAATGCTAGTCGCACCTTTTCAGACAGATGTTCTTTCGCGTAACCGGCTCTATGGTCGGTGCAATCGGGAGGGCGCGTTGCCCAATGATGCTCATTATAACCTTCAAAGTAGTAACGCTCTTCTCCGTTAGGAAGTTTCTTCCTTAGCAAGAACGCGCCGTGATTGGTATCAACTTTCTTATATGCGGCTGTAACCAACGAGTATTCCTCACGTTTATCAAGCCAAGCAGTAACCAGATCAATAGCACCTGCATTATTCATGTACTCTGCAAATAGCTTGTCATTATTGTTTAACTGAGTTTTGATATACTTAATAATCGCAGACTCAGCATTTCCTACTTCACTGTTTGAGGAATACCTAGTGTTATTTATCTTAGTAGATACATTGTTCCGTATCGCTTTTAATTGCTCTTTAAGAGTTATTGGTGTGAAGTATGTGCGAAATATACTCTTGGCCGTAGCAAGTTTAGAGGTCTTCTTTCCTCTTTCCCGATGTAGCCTTTGGTCAATACGGTTGTTATAGAATATATAAACTGTCTTTTGCCAGCTCGTATCAGCATGGTTTTGTATTCTACCCAAACATTCAGTGCCATTGAAAACATACACGTTATGTACCCCTTCAAAACTGTGACGAGGCTCTACCCAAAACTCAAGATCAAAACGAGTTTGAGCAATGTCGGCTAGAAACTTGGCTATCCAATCGTGATCTTCACAAGGCACAAGCCCATGCTCTTCAGCAAGACTATTATCCTGCTGAATACTAATCACATTTCGGGGCAAGTTCTTGAAGCGCGGATGCTTCGTTTTCTGAGGCATGTATTCATCAACAATGCGATCAGACATTCTGTTGCCATCATATACTTTAGAGATCATTAGGTTCTCCTTACCATTCGTACGATTTAATGATTGAGTCCACTTCCTCCTTCACTTCCTTACGGACAGTTGGGGAGTCTTTGAACATGTCTTTTGTTTTACCTACCATAACATCCTCAAGACGTTGTACGGCTTCATCTATCTTGGGGTCATTAGTTAAGTTCATATGTTTGAGTATACGGCACAGATCCATAGGGTTACTGACAAAGGTGTCATGCCACCGCTTCTTGTCATCCTCCTCATCGTCACCAGTGTCCGTACACTTTTCACTTATTGACTGCAACTCTTTAAGTAGTCGCTTGTCATTCTCTTTCATGGCTTCTGCCACTTTACGCTCTACCTCGGCATCGCATGACTGTTTGAGTTCTTGCATTTCCTGTGCGGGTAAGTCAATGCACAAGTGGCCTGACTCCGGCACAGGAGACACAACAAAGTTCCAAGCAAACTTACCCATCACCTCTTCTACAGGCGGGTAGTCCTCTTCTCGAAACAAATCACCACGATGGTCCTTGGCTGTTTCGCGGTAGCTCCAATACTTCACTCGGAATGTATCTAGCATACTCTCGAACTCAGTCCGTTTTAGATTGTGTTGAGACTTGTAGTCTAAGAATAGGCTGGTAGGACAAAGCCTGTACCCACGCTCGTCCCACGGGCGTGTCATGTAGTTGTGCCACAGTCGTGACTTAGCTGCATGTTTCTGAATATCCTTGTGGCCGGTTGAACCGACCATCAAGTTATCATAAGTGCGTATGGCTTTTGGGTCTGCGTTTTTATTCCTAGCCAACTCATTCTCGATGTGTTGATTGCGCTTGCTTGCACCCCACACACTAATGTTGAGGCGTACTAATACTGCGCTGTTTGCTATACTCATTTGGTTCTCCTATGTAGTGAAAACTACATGCTAATCAATGTTAATGGTTTTACCCATAGGGGCAGTTATTTTTGAGGTATTGCATATCACCCAAAGAAGAGGGACAGTCCAATTACCCCAGTCATTTATCTCGCCGTCAGTCAACATCACTACTGCGTCTGGCTTGATGTTGTTATCTTTGAGATAGTCAGACACGCATCTAGGATTCGTGCCTCCTCCGCCTATCACTTCTTTAATAGGTGGAGCGTTCTGTAGTTCATCGCTAGTAAACACACCCCGATGTTCGGCAGTGCCATCCCAGTCAATGACATGTATCTCATCAATGTTAAGCATCTTGGAAATGCCTACCATTTCGCTTGTTACCTTCTTGAGACGATCTTGATAAAACATAGAACCCGATGCATCTCTGCACTCAACCAGACATTTGATGCTATGTCCTTCTAGCGTAGGCATTATGATGTCTTGATATAAGTATCTACGATTGGGTCTGCGCCAAGATGAATGTTCTTTCTTGCGACAAGTAGAGTTGAGAAACTGTCGTAGCTGCATGGGCCAATTCACTTGCGGGGCCACTAGCTCCTCCAAACCCAACGCATCTCGTAGCCCTCCTTGACCGGGCCGCGAGTTAGCGTGCAGGTTACTGCGTATGGCTTCAACAATATCCCGCTTGAGTTCTTGCTTCTCCTCCTTGGTCAGTTCATCAGCACCGTCCCAGTCATGCTCGTCAAAGCTAGGGCTGTCACCGTCACCAGTGCCTTCACCTTCGCCTTTACCTTCGCCTTCAGTTTCTTCGCCGGATTCTTCATCCTCTTTCTGCTGCTCAAGTATGTCGTAGAAGATTCGCTTGATCGTCCAGTCTGCATACTTGGGATCAAGCAAGCCACAGATGTTTCCATCTGCATCCTTCGGCATTTGTACATATTCGCCTTTGGGGTCAGCTAGTATGATGCGGTTGTTATTCCACTGGTCAGCAGCCATGTTTGCAACAATAGCATTCATCAATCTCAGCGTTTGGTAAGTGGTAAAGTGCATACCCGCTTTGTGCATCCACTCATGCACGATCACAAAAGCCGCTGCCTTGTCACCGTTAGCAAAACCAAAGATGAAGTCAGGGTTGTACCAACAGTCCCGTCCATCAGTCATGGCTGTGGGTATGTCAGTAGTCAGATAAGACTTGCCATGCATGGCAACACCACGCAACAAGCCAAACGGTTTAGATCGCATAAGCCCGATCTTGATAGCTTTAAACTTACGCTCGATTTTCATTGGTATCTTTCTCCCAATTTTTCTTACAGTATATTTTGCCGCCGTAGTACAAATACCCCCTTGCTCCTTTCAAACTTCTCTCTTTGAGATTTTTGGGGACAAGTATTCGTTTAGCTCCGTCAGCTAGAGAACAGTAAACTTCGTGGTCACAGGTTCTGTCCACGCCCAACTCGTTTACTATGTGGTTGATTAACAGGTTGTATCTATCTAAGTAGGGGTAGATAGAGTTACCTTTAGCGTTGACCGCAAAGAAGTTACTTATCCGATGCCAACCATTTCTCTTGGCACGTTGCATTAGCTTCCACGGGTCTAACCTTTTGCCATACACATCAATAGGACGCATGTTGTGCATGTCAAAACCGTCAAAACCAACAGCCAAACCCTGACCATTGGTTCGAGCTTTTACTCGCGTATCACTCATCTGCATCCTCCTGTTAATGTATAGAGTCTCGATCGCCAATAGTCCCTTTACTTTCAGCGCAACAAATACTCACTAGTTTCATAAAGGTCTCTTCTTCCCATTCTCCCTCCTCAAAGGCTATGTCCGCCGCTTTAGATATGAGCATGGCAATCAAAGCTAAGGTTGGAGTTCCGTCTAATGTGGATATGAATTCAGCCATCTTCACATCAAACTTTTTCCACTCTTCAGCCATTCTTTCACTTATGTGATCTATTATTTCCTCTTCAGTCATTCTCGTTTTCCTCCGGTCTGGTTAAGTTAACTAACTGCCAAGCAAGTTCATGCAAAGCCGCTTTATCATCTCTCGAAAATTCAAGTTCAATTAGATTAATCACTTCTAGTATTTTCTGGTGGTTCGTCATCATAGTCATTTTCATTCTCCTCACGCAAAATATTAGCTTCCTTTTCGTACCTTTCTTTAAGAATAGGTGCAATTTCGTCGAACAAACTTTGCAAGTCTTCCGTTGTCCACTCGTTGTAGTCGAAATCACTCATCATCGTTCTCCTGTATATCTTTTAGAATTTCTCGCCGTAGTCTCTTGCGATCTTCGGGCGAACACTTTGTAGCTATGCGAATATCACTTAGCTTTAGTTTGTAACTGGAGGGTTGCCAGTACAGTGCGGCGGGAGGATCAGTGACAAGCATGTACTGCCACTGCTCCCCGTCGATGTCTACGTAGAAAGATTCACCTGTCATCTGCCTTTCCCCTTAAACGTAGATGCTTTCAGTATTGAACCGTCAGGATCATGCTCCGCTATCCAGTCTTTGATTATCATTTGGACTACTTGAGTAGTTGTTAGTTGTATCCCTACTTCCTGAGATTTAATAGCAACGCAATCCCATATAAGTTCTGCTACAGATCGGGGTAGGGTTATAGCTTTGTATGCTACCCTCCTGTCTTTCACTGCCGCTTTTCGTTCTTCGTTAGTTTCGTACTTTCTAGGTCTGCCTCTTCCTCTTTTTACTTCACTCATCATCGTTCTCCTCGATTTTGGTAAAAACAATAAACAAATCCACCCCTCGCTCTTCTGCTATTTCATCATCCTGTTCGCAGTCTATCCCCATCTCACGTAACACTTCCGCCATCGTCGAAAACATCTCGTCATGGCTTGCGTCACTTTCAACCACACTGCACCAATACTTCGGTAATTCTTGTTCACTCATCATCGTTCTCCTTTACAGTAAGTCTTCGTTGTCAGCGGCCCACAGTGCGAACGCGCGGTTATGGTGAGCAATCTCTTTCTTGGTGTTGTGTCGAGCCAACGTCACGTTAAACACCACCTGCCACTCTTCTTCCATCCTAACCAGATACTTCAGGATATTAGTAAGAGTGTCTGTCTCCACATGCTCTAGCAGTCCGAACGTAAGAACTGCCCGCGCGCCCGGCTGTTCAGGAATGTCAGCACTCATAGGAGATTCTAGGATGGACTTAACAGACGGCAATGACTCTTGGTACCGGATGAAAGACACAATGCTATTGCCGAACGCGCTACCCGCTGTACCTACCAACGCAGCGAGAAGAGCACCTTCGTCATACTTATCACGGTTCTTGATAATCCTACTGGCGATCTCCAGTGTGCGAGGAGACACCACGTTATCGTCTGGATTGGAGGGATGGAATATGTATTCGTTCTTTACTCCATCCAAGTAGGAGGCCATGCACTGTCTGTATCTGTCCACCCACGCCATGACAATCGGGTCAATGTCATTGTTGAAAGCCCATGCAAGCCAATCGTCTGCGGTAGGCTTCATAACAATCAACTCAACGACACGTTGTCTGGTATGTTGGGCCAGACCATCACCCACGCCATCAGTATCCAGATTGCCAGTCAGATAAATAATGGTGCCATCAGGTGTCGGTATATCACCGAGTCTAGGGTTAAATACTTCTAACGCAGGGTGAAGCATATTCTTCACTGCGTCTGCGCCTTTAGTAAACTCGTCAAAGCACATAACCACAGGCTGTCCGGTGTGGATACCGAACCTAGCATTGGGGTAGTAGCGAGTTACCTTAGTCTCATGGTCAATGACGGGCATACACACATCGCCCAGATCCATGTTAGGAATATCTAGCATGGATAGCGGATAGCCCACCACCCTTGCTATTTCCATTGCAATGCTAGACTTACCAACGCCCGGCTCACCACGTAGCATGAAGCGCACGTTGGGGTTGTTGACGATAAGCTGTACAGCTTGCTTGAGTGTTACGGTTAAGATTTCATTTATTTCAGTTGCATTCATTGTATAGGTTCTCCGAATAAAAATTAATTAAAGGGTTGATAGAAAACAATCAAAGACCTCCGGCTTTGCAGTTACGTGTAGCTTTTGTTCATCCATAGTCACAACCGCTACTTTGTTATTGTGAACGTGGGACACATAATATCGTCGCCCACCCCTATCTCTTACTACTTCGCCAGTAAGCACTGGCTGTTGTGTTTTTGCTCGAACTAATTTTTTCATAACCTCATGCCCCCTTCGCATTTCACAAACATGTCGTTGTTGTTATAGCAAAGTGTCCTTACTTCCCGCAGTTCAAAAATCTCCTTTGCATGGACTGCTTTAACTACATCAGTTATGTAAGCCGACACATCTTTAGGGCGAATCTGATAAGAACCCCATCCACTCAAACGCCCATGTTCATCGCGCTGTTCCACGCACTTCCTTAGTATGTATGCACTGGCTTTGGGCCATAACTCTTCGTCTAACATGCACTTCCACAAATCTCTTGCTCTAACATTATTCAGTGCAGCTATTCCTTCTAGTTCATTTCCCGCTGTTGAAGACCCTATGTAGTCTTCTGCATTCGCCATCTTTGCCATTGCCCTAGTATATTTAGTGAACGTAGCTACCAGCTCTTTCTTCTCGTTCAGCACTTTGCGCTTGGCATAGTAGCCGTACATCTTGGGACGCTCGATAAGATGCCACTCAGCACCGCCTTTCCATTTGCGTAGCCTGAGTTGTATGCCATCCGTTATAGTGATCCAGTCTTTAGTGGCTCTATCGAATATAAGCGCATCACAGTAGCCATGTGCTCTAAACACCAAGTTATCGGGTGGCATATAGCGACCAGTTCCACGCCTGAGTATGAGATCAACAACGGTCATAGCCAACTTCATCCAGCCACCACGCTCCGGTGTCACGGAGACATATTCATCTGAGCCTTGCTTTATAAACTCAAGCACAGTATCACCGTAGACTTTTATGCTTACCGTGTCCTTGCCGTTGTAACATATGGATATTTCTTTGTGCTTCCTACCTGTACCCCCTGTTATGAAAGGGCGTATGCTTTTGCCCCTCAGGGGTTTGATAGATTCATAGTGTTTTAGTGCTTCTTTGAACGTGGTTAGTTTTGGTACATAGTCTAAATATGACATTTGGTTCTCCTATGTAGTTTTCACTACATGCTAGTTGATGGTTTGTCAGAAGTATCTGACTCTTGATCCTGCTCTTGCTCCTGCTCTCGCAGCCACTTGCGTAGCACTTCGATGTCGTACTCCGCTAACAGGTCTGCGAGTGTTACTTCTTCGTCTGACATAGCTATCCCTCCAGTATCAGCATCAGGCTTGCCAGTGCCCATACAAAGAGCACTGAGGCTACTACCGTAGTGGTAAGACCAAAGATCTGCAACGGGCGAACCCATACAGGCAGCTTGGGTTCTTCTGCCCACTTGAGTTTGTTGTTGGGATCATGGATATTCAGATTGCTGAAGTCATCATAGTGTGGCTTTTTGTATACTTCGCCTACTGTCCAGTTGTTCTTTTTCATTGTCGTTCTCATTGTCGTTCTCCTTATGTGGTTCGCTTTGGGTTTAGTTGCTTTAGCTCTTCGGTTGAAAGAACCATGTAGTTGCTCTTGTTTAGTGGTGCTATAGTATGTCGTACTTTTCCTGCCTCTTGTTCACCACACAACATACAAGTTGTCTTACCTAGCTTTGCCCTTGCGGGTGAGAATGGTTTGTTACATTTACTGCATACAGCCATGATGTTCTCCTTTGTTACATTGGTTGATGGTTAGGGTGTTACATTGTTATGGAAATGCGGTGCGATGTTACGCAGTGTATAACAATACAAGCCGCTTGAAAGTATTGATGAACACTGGTCTGTAGTAATGTTATATTTGTATTGTTATATTGTTATGGAAAAAACAGAAAAACAGACACACACTTCATTTGCTTTTTTCACTTGCCGAGAGGGGTAAGAGAGGGGTAAGAAAATATTGTGTGTTCTTTTTTTGCATAACATTACACAAAAGCCTTTCTTTGCTATATACAACAAGACTTTAGGGCGTAACATTAAACATAACATTAAGAGTTTTGCATAACATTGCATGGCGCATTACCTCCATAACTATCATCAGCCTTGCT
>CETN01074703.1_pt1 | contig 10238 bp, 14 predicted proteins | sample 531301 | NCBI WGS metagenome assembly CETN01 (sample SAMEA2622656, study PRJEB7988) | marine metagenome | isolation source: saline water (ENVO:00002010), including
ACACCAGTGCTTGTTGTTTCTAATTTTTGACTATTATTGTGGTAAAGTTCAACTTCAGCATCTGCCATACATCTAATATATTTTTTAGTAGCAAATCTATTTCTTAATTCAAGATTTTCTCCTTGAATAAATAATGAACCAGAACCACTTTCTATAATTCTTGAGTTATTACCACTCGAATCATGTCTTATTGTTAAATCATCACCAGCACCAAATCTTAATTCAGCACCATCTGCAAACTTTAGTGCATCTTCTGATTTATCCCAACTAGCATTGTAGTTAGCACCAGTAAATGTAACATCAGCATTAAATGTATTTGTGCCAGTAAATGTATTATTTTCTCCAAGCCTAGAAGCTCCTGTGTCCGTACCAGCTTGTTGTGCTACTGTTCTGTATATGACATAGAAAGTTCCACTAGGTGGTGCTTCTGAAAACGTCATTGTTACCCCATCAGAGCCTATTGTATAGCTTTCTGTGGGTTGCTGTTGAACATTAGATACAAAAACTTCTAAATCTTCTGGTGATGCAACTCTTGTCTGCAATGTAAAAGCAGTTGTACTACCATTGCCAGTAAATGTCTGGCTTGTTGATTTAGTAAATGTATTGGGTGGTGATAAACCAATATATGTCATGTAATCTCCAGTATAGAAAGACTAACATCTACTGCTCCTGTAGCAGATACCTTCACAATGTCGGTTGCTTGTAAAACTTGTTTGCCAGAACCAAAAGGCTGTATCGTACCACCTACTGGTATTGGTGCATTTGTTATTATTTCCACATCTGCATTTGTTTCAGTATCAGATGTATCAGAAGAAACTGTTACTGTAGCACTTATTCCAGATGTTGTCGTATTTCCAACATAACCACCGATTATTAAGGCTGTTGTACTAGATGGTACTGTATAGACAGTTGCAAGGGATGTAACTCCAGCTTTTGTCTTGAGTTTAAAAGTATTAGCCATGTTATCTCCCTATTAGCCAAGAGCAATCGCTAAAGCAAGGGCATTAGCTTCATTATCTGCTCCATTTAAAACTTCAACAATGTTATTGCTTGAGTCCTTTATAAATAACTTTGCATCTGCTGTGTTAATAGCTATCTCTCCAGCAGATAAATCACTCGCACTTGGTGCTTGTCCAGATGATGTGTTTCTTTTATGCTGTACAGTGTTCGCCATTAGAATGTTCCCCCATCTATTACAAACTTATCTAATGTACTTGTTCCACTGGAAAAACCAGAGAGAGTTACACCAGATGCCATAATTTCGATTGTGCTGTCAGCTAACTGCAATCTTTCGCCAGTACAGTTATCATCTATTCCTGTACTTGTAAAACCAGCACAAGTTAATGTACTTGCTCCAACGATCGTGCCAGATACATCAAGATTACCATTCACATCAATCAAGGTTGCATTGACTTCTACTTCGTCTGTTGCATTAATGTCTAATGTTGTATTATTTGGTGCTGTAATATTTTGACTTGCATCACTAAATTGTAATTGACTTGAGCCATTGAGTAATAATCCAGTATCAGCAACATGGGTTAATGTAACGTCTTGATCATCACCAAAATTTAAAACTGCTCCATCAGCTAGGAATAAATCAGAAAATTCTAAACTTGCTGTTCCTAGACTAGCTCCATCAGAAGCATCTGGCACAAATGCAGTTGTTGCTGTTATTGTCGTGCCTTGTACTGTGCTAGAACCAGTTATAGTACCAGTAACTGCTAAATTACCACTTACAGTAGCATTATCATTTATGGTTGTCTCTGAAGTTCCATGTCCTATTGATATTGGAACAGCAGAAGTCGCAGTTCCTATTGTAATCCCATTAGATGTGTTGGAACAATCAATGTTGAGTGTGCTTGTACTGTCTAGGGATATATTAGAACCATCTACAACCAATGTTCCATCAATATCTGTATCATCTAAATTAGAAGTTCCATCAACACTTAGATTTCCACTTGCTGTTATATTAGCAACTGTTCCTATGCTTCCAGCAGATGAGCCAACCTTAAATTCAAATATATCGCCATCTTCTTTCCAGCCAATAAGAGCATTATCAGAACTACCTCTTTCTATTTCTATTCCAGCATCTTGAGATGGTGTTCCTGTAACATCATTGTTAAGTACAATTATATTATCGCCAACTGTCAAAGTATTTGACTCAATAGTCGTTGTTGTACCTTGAACAGTTAATGTTCCAGTAATTGTAAGATTACCATTGAATGTATCGTTTGTATCTGATCTTAAAAAAGCTCCAGAGCCACCCACAACTTCAACTGAACTGCCATCTGCTTGTCCAACAAATAACTTGCTTGAGTTTTGTGAATAAGCTAGTTCACCGAAGTTTAGGCTGGTTGGTGTTGCTGTGCTATTTGACCTTTTTATCTGTACTGTATTAGCCATATTACCTCACTATTGTAGATTTACTTGTCTTTATCTCAAAATTGACCTTCTGGCTTTTATTTAGGTCTAGCACTTGCTTTTCCTCTAATATAGTTCCCACTCTGGGTAACGTAATATTGATAAGATAAACTACTTCGTAAACATATTCTTTATCTTCATCTTTCTTATCAAATCTGTAATCTTTTATCAACTGATTAAGAATTATCTTTCTATCAAATCCACCATCAACTAATAAATTTTTTTCATTCCTTTCAGCAATAATACTCAAAATGTTCCACCAGTAATAGTTAATCCAACTGGAACAACTGTGGTTTCCCATTTATCTGTAGAACTATTATAAGCAACTATAGAACCATTAGTAGAAACAGTTCCAGTGGCTATGCTTTTACCAGCAATAGCAGAGGGACCTTCGGGACCTTGCACTCCAGCTAGTGTAACTGTAGCTCCAGTATTCGTTGCTGTAACTGTTGTTTTCTGTTCTGTAACTGTAACTGTTGTCATTAATCTGTCACCTCTGGACTTACTTCAAAACTACCTTGTAAAACTCGATCTACACTTCCACTAGCACCAACTGTCTCAATATCATAAACTCCTTCAGAAACATTCAATCCAGATGTAACTGAAGCTGGTATCGCCATCACAATAGTACCAGTTGTTCCACCAAATGTTAATCTTGAGTTTGTGTTATTTGCTTCTATTAATGCAGAAGTATCTGTAAATTTTCTTTTGAACTTTGACCTTACTGCTGAAAAACCATTGAAATTTACAGCAGAGCCAGTGCTGTCTTTTACAGTAAATGTAAGATTTAGGTCTGCTCCTTGTTCAATGTGAATATGATAAATTCCAGCCGTCATTTATTTTTTCTTGGTCGACCCCTTTTTTTGGGGTGCTTTGCCACCTTCCCATGCTTCATTGTAGTTTGGGGTTTGTTTGTCATCTGCTCTAAGAGTTCCATCGGTGTTTCTGGCTCTTTTGACTTCAGTGGGTTGGACAACCTTAACCTCTTCAGCCCATCCAGCTTTAATAAAAGTTTCTGCAAGATTTTTTCCAAACTCTGTTGAAGTATCAACAATTTCTCCGACAGAATATGTTTTAACTTTTGCACCAGTTTCATCTGTTGCTCCTTTAGCACTCATTATCATTTTAACAGCCATACGATCTCCTATTTTGTATTAGGGGGGTATTTGCACTCCGAGGGGAAATCATCGCTTCTACACCCCCCTAAACCTTATTTAACTAGCATGGGCTGTAAAAGCATTATCAGCAGAATGTCTAGCATGACCTTTCATTACAAAAGCACCAATAGGTGTACCATTAGAATGTGAACCAGTTTTGGCTAGAACTACACGAATGTATCTCTTGCCACCTCTGTAACCTACTCTAAAAATATCACCAGCAGTATCTGGATTACCACCAGCAGTACCATCTAACTTTAGGAAGATACCACTACCAGAAATTGTTCCATCTACTATATCGGCTTGTGCTACATCAGTAAAAGTCGAATTATCATCAGAATGCTCTAATGAAATTTCAAAATGTACAGATGAAGAAAGTGTATCACCTTCTGCACCAACATCTACGAATACTGTTGCACTTTCATAGCCTTGAAGATCAACACCAGTACCATTTTCTGCACTAGTCTTTACAGCATTCTTAATTGATACTGCTGTAGCAACTGAATTTGACATATCTTTCATGGCAATCTCCTTTAAGCACTAATGGTTTGGGTTGCAATAGCTTCGGCAAGTATTACTTGACCACCAACTCTACGTCTAGCCACATATCTGACATTTCCAGATGTTGCTTGTGTAAATGGGTCTCTTAATACTGACAGAGCTACTCTATCGACAATCATGTAACCTCTTGAGAAGTCACCGAATGCTACAGGCTTTGCTGAACCAGCAACGTCTGGCATATCTGGCATTTCTGCATAAGGATATCCAAGGATTGTATTTGGTACACCAGCAGTTAGCATCATTCCAGCTTGGAATACATATTGACCAGCACTGTCCTTGAGCTTTCTTATTGCTCCAAGAGTAGTTCTGTTAAATATGAATGAGCCTTGTGAGCCATATTCACTCTTGAGTGAATGAACTAATGTTAATAGACCATCTGCTGTTAAAGCAGTACCACTACCAGAATTTGTTGTAGCGATATTGGAATTTGTTAAAAGTCCTTCTGGTTTACCTACACCATTACCACTGATAAAAGCAGTGCCTTCAGCTTTTGCAAACTGAGTTGCAAATTCTTCTTGCATTTCTGCTTCTACATTAAATACTGAGTCTTCCAACTGTTGCTCAGAAATATCAACAAGTGCATATAGCTCATGTGTTGGGATTTCTTCTAACTGAGTTGTATAACCAGTAGTTTCAGATCGTGTACCTTGCTCTGCTACGAAAACTGCTGAGAATGTTGCAGTTCTTGATGGCATTTGTACAGACTTGAGAGTTGTGGAACGAACTCTAGCAATGTTTCTGAGTGGTGACACTTCAGTAACTGTTTTAATTAGCTCCCTTACATATTCTGGTGGTGCTAAGAAACCAGCAGATGTATCGTCACTAACTGCCAATGCTTTCGTTTCCATTTCGTCAAGACCTTCCTTACCTTTACGAAGCCACTTGGTAAAAGCCTTCTCTTCTGCTTTTACTTCTGTCTCTTCATAAGATGCGTTTGGTCTTTTCACTATTGTCTCTAAACGATCTAACTTTTCGTTTACAGATTTTGCTTCATTGGCTTGAGCAGTAAGTTTTTGGTTTATATCCTCAAACTTGTCTAAGTCTGCTTCAATCCTCTGAAGTTTCTCTTCGGTCACAACATCAGTTGTTCCCTTTTTTTCGATTTCAGATAGTCTCTGGTCATTAGTGGCTTTAAACTCTTCAAAAGCCTTACCAATACCCTCAACCACCTCTTTTACTTCATCAGACATAATTATATACTCCTTATTTCTTGATGATTTGGGTTAAGTTGCGAAGTGATGCAACAAGATCATTTTTCTGCTCATCTCCAACCTCTCGCTGGTTTAAAGCCTTTGTAAGAGCATTTGCTCCCATTTTACTTTCGGAACGGCTTAACCCACCTTCCTCTCGAAGGAAAGTCTCCCATTCCCTTATAGTTCTGTCAGATTTCACACTTACCAAATTTGCCTTTGGATTCATTGGAAATGTAACAGCACTAATCTCCATAAGATCGACTTCTTTCAATCTTCTTTTTTTTCTTTTGTCATCATAGGCATAACCTTTTGCATCTACTCTATACCCAACTGACAATCCATCGATAGCACCCATCTTCATTAGCTCAAAAACCTCTTTGCCTTTTTGAGTCTGCATAGCTAATCGACCTTTTACAAATAATCCATTCTCATCTTCTTTAATCATATCAAAAACACCAATAGGCTGTTTTGTATCATGCTGGTAAAGCATCTTTACTTTGCGATAACCTTTTCTTCTCAATGATTTCTGGAAAGCTCCCCTCTCTACAATATCACCACCTAAATCAACATTTCCAAATACTGAAGCATATCCAGTGAACTCACCCTTCATCTCATCATCTTCACCATAGGCTTTTAACTCTGCTTCAAATTCAAGTTTGCCTTCTTGAGCTTGTTCATCTTCTTTAGGTGTTGTAAGTTCTTCTCCAGTTAATCGTGTATAATCAGCATGACTTGCACATGGCATATAAATAAGCTGACCATCAGCATTGTGAGTATGTGTTCCTGTACATCCGATTTCATTAGCTCTTTCAAGAGCTTCTTCTTCTGTAGTAAAAACGTCTTTTTCAATTTCTCTTTTTAAATTTGATCTTGCCATAGATTGCCCTTCTTTACCTCTGTATTGTGATAAACAAACTGCAACCCTCTGATTGCGACTAGAATATTCTGTTTGCATTGTCTGGTTGCCCAAACATCTTGCCATAAAATCGTTTTCCGATTCGCCACTTGTAGGCTTTGGTATTGGCAAAAACACACTCCATCAACACATGTTAATAACAGATATATCATAAATATAGTTTATTTAAACAAAAATATAACAAAATATGCCCTATTTGCTTAAAAAAACCTTTTCTGTAGTTTACTCTATAGGGTTTTTTTTGTATTTTTACAGCAGTTCAACAACCTAGGAGTTTTTCATGTATACAGTTTATAAAGTTAATTTAGACGATAGCCTTAGTCATAAAGAGCATCTTAATAGAGATGAAATTATAACTTGGCTTTATGAAACTGCTTACGGCAAGTTTGTTACAATTAAAGTTGTAAACGATCTTACAGGAAATGCTCAAATCTTAACCGATAATGGTGAGGATTATGAAAGAGTTAAAATTATTTATAAAGGAGATGAGTAATGCATAGAAGTTATAATGATTATATTATGTTAGCTAAAAAGGAAGCCGAGGGTGGTTTTTTTACTAAGGCTTCACAAAAAGAGGCTACTCGTTATTTAGACGATGCCTTTAGAAATTTATTAGTTAGAGATTTACCTACTGGTAAATTTTATGGTGAAACTATTAATTATTTAGGACAAACTTTACCAGTAAAACCAGAACTGATCGGCAAGGAAATCAAACATACACCAAGTGTTGACATCTGGAACTTTAAACCAGAAAAACATCTTCATTACTTTTTTGAAGCCGATCAATCTAAAGCTTGTGAATTAAGCGAACTATGGCATCGATATAAAAGCATGGATATTGTAAAGAAAGTAAAAGTTAAAAAAGAGGTCAAGTTTACTGATAAACAAGCTACTCATTGGGGTACTTGTCAGATTTGTGGAAAACACCATAAAGCTGATAGAAAAACTAATAGAGTTGCAAGTCATGGTTATGTGATGCCTTGGAAATGGGGTGGGCAGTATGGTCACTGCGAGGGTTCTAAACATCTACCATTAGAGTTATCTTGTAAAGCTGTAGAAGAGCAGATTAGGTTTTTAAGAGTCTGGATAAAAAAATATACTGAAATGGCTGTAGACGGAATATTCAATGGTCAAGAAACAAAAGTAGTTATAACAACTGTTCACACACCATCTGGCACTAAAAAACAGAAAGAGCCTTTAGAGTGGAAACTAAATAGACTAAACGATGCTATCAAAAGATATCAAGATGTTGTAGATAACTGGGTTAAAAAAGAATTAATTCCGATTGAAGTTTGGCAGTAATTCAATTATAAAGGTTTAAAGTATTTCTCATATACTTTTTTCCTCCTAAGAGAATATCCCTTAACCCCCTATTTTTTAGGGGGTTTTTTTTATTCCCACATATCATTTTCACCTTTTCGTATTTTTACATCTTTTAATTTCTTATTAGCAACTATGGCATCCACAATTTTTTTTATTCCATCTACAGGATTCCTTACTGCTAAATAAGGAACTTCATCATCAAAGTGTTTTTCATATAAGTTATAAAAGTCCTCTGGCTCTATCGCATCTTTTAAACCTTTAATTATTTCTTCTTTATTTAAAGTCATTCAACACCTCCATAAGGAACATTAGATAATCTTTTTTGAACTTCATTTAATTTATCTTCATAAACTTTTACTGTTTTAGGAATAAGCTCTTTAGCCAGTGCATAGGCTTTAGGATCATGCTGTAAACTAAATAAATTGGCAAATATTTCTTTTTCTCTTTTTCCAAACTTTTTATAATATTTAACTCCATGTCCATACATTTTAAAATTTGTAAAAAAAATTCCGTCTACTAAAGCATCTACTATATCGCTTACATTACCATAACCATCATTTAACATTGAATTTTCTACAGCAGTATAATAATAAGGCTTTCTTCCAGATCTAAATTCCTGTCTTTGCGAGAGTTTTGTTTTCCAACTATTTAAAAAATCTTTCAATTCTTCCTTAGTTTTAAATAAAGCCTTTTTATCTTCGTTAATAGCATCTATGAAATCTTTACTTTTTTCAGACCAAGCATCTAGTTTTTTTCCGAACTCATAATCTAGATGATGACCATATTCATGAGATATTACATAAGATTTAACTTTTATATCCCCACTATTATCTGTTGAATCTAGTTTTGCAGATAACTCCTTAGACCCAGCAATATAAAAACCTTTAGCAGAATTTTTCACTATTCTTGGTTTGTTAGATTTTTCAATAATTTCTTTTTGTTGTTCTGTTAGTTGAGAGTTAAAATCTTCATCATATCTTTCTCTGGTTTTTTTCGTTCCTCTAGTTAGTAGATAGGCAATAGAAGCATTAGGTACTCGTAGTGGTTTATCTGTCGGTTTAACTTCTGGCTCTGTAGTATCTACTACAACATCTTCTGGTTCTACATACATAACTACACAACGACAGTTAATAGTATTTACAGCACCCCCTCTTGGATCACCAGCATAAGCCATCTTGTAAGGTATTCCATTAACAACAATCTCAAAATCTTCATCCATACCAACTTCTGTTCCAGAGATAGATGAGTGATGGCTTCTAGTTCTATCGTCATTTGTGGCTACCCATCTTTTCTTCATAGGTATTCCAACTTCTTTTGCTACTTGATGATTGCTGTAATTACTTGCACTATGGGTTTCTGTCCTAGCAATCAGTACAGACCTAGCTTTTGTCATAGTTGGTTTGTTTGCTTCTCTTATCTGTTTTCCTATATCGGCTACACCAGTGAACTCTGACCTATCTATGACAGCGATTATTCTCTGTTGTTGTGTTCTTGTCATATTGGTAATCTTCTGACCACCAAACTCCACCATGTATTGTCGATAATATAAATCAAACTTATCTTCCTGTTTTCTTTTGATGTAATGGAAGTTATCGCCAAAAGACTTTATTACTGCTTGGTAATGTGAGGATAATATCTTGGATAATTCGTTTCTGGACTTTGTAAGCTCTATTGGTCTTGAACTTTCCAGTAAATCAACTGCTTCTCTCGCAGTAAAGCTAAACCATTTCTGTATTTGGGGTATTAATCGTCTTTCAAATGACCTTCTTCTTCTAAGCTGTTCCTGTAAGTTCTTTCTCGCTGATAAAACTTTACCTCTTCTTACTTGTTTTGTGGCAAGGAACATTACTTAGAAGATAATGGATGACCTTTAGGAAATAAGTCACTGTCATGCTTACCACCTTGATATCGACCAGTTCTCAAAGCAAACAAGTAAGAGTTAACTCTAGCGAATGCCCATTGGTCACTTGATCTTACCCTAGCTCTTACAGAAGATGGATTGTTATTGTAAGCACCTACTCCTCTTCTAAAAACAGCTTCCAGCATTCTTAAAGTGGCTCTTTTAGTTTTATTATCACCATACTTTTCATTATGCTTATCTACTTTATTCTGTAATCCTTTTTTAACTTTCTCCGATACTTGCTTTTCTTCTTCTACAAATAAATATTCGTTTTCTGGCATATCAAAAGACTTATCTTCTGGTTCTTTGCGACCTTCTAGCTTTTTAGTAAGCTCTAATATAACATCTTTCATGCCCTGTTCGCCTAAAGTGCCTATTACACCCCATTTCATTTGTGCAACTACACCAGCAACATTAGAAAGATTAGGTTCTAGACTACCAGTTTTAAATTGTTTTCCATCTTGAAAGTGCCTTGCACCCCAAGCTTCTCTTTCTTTTATCCAATCTAATACTCCATCAGTCATCTCGCCTTTTCTAGCTTTGACCCAGAACTGATATGCTTCATTTCCTCTTATATTACCACCAGCTTTCCATATTTGCTTTCCAACTCCAACCTCTTTTACGTTCTTGGCAAACTCAAAATCAAACTGTGGAAAATTAGAGTTTCGAAGAGATATCTTTTTATCGTCTCCACTCTTAGGAAAATCTGTTTCTTTTGTTTCATATAAATCGCTTAGATATTTTTCATCATCTTCTGTAGTCTCTTG
>CETN01011592.1_pt1 | contig 10223 bp, 6 predicted proteins | sample 531301 | NCBI WGS metagenome assembly CETN01 (sample SAMEA2622656, study PRJEB7988) | marine metagenome | isolation source: saline water (ENVO:00002010), including
AGAGGAGGTACTTTATTTGCGTCTAAATATTTTTTATAATAATTATAAGATGCTTGATCTTTTTTAAATGAAACATCTTTATTTCCACTACCGCTACTACTTGGATTTACTTTTCTTTGGCTAGCACCGGTTTGTGATTGTTTAACTAATATTTTCATGTAGTTATCAACTACAGCGTTTCTCAAGTCAGAAAAACTTAAGTTTCCGTCTTTATAAGCTTGAATTTGATTTTTCATAGAATCAGCCATAACTACATCACCAATTAAACCGTCGTGTAATATTGACATTAAAGTGGCTTTACCACCTTTATCGATCATTTGTCTTAACGTGTTTTGATATTGAAAATATAGAGGATTATTAGGGTTTAAAACTTGACCTGTTTTTAAAGCATTTTGATAAACATTAACACCCATTTTTGTCATATTTGTTGCAGTATCATAATCTTTTATAGAATAATCAGGTAGATCGTTTAATGATAACTCACCATCTACACCTGAAAATTTAACATTACCTGTTTCATCTATAATCATATCAAGCTCTTCATTATATACACTTCTTAATAAGTTTACGTTAGCAACATTTTCACCATACATAGATGTTTGTTGGCCTTCAATATCTTCTATTAATTCTTTTTTATTTTCACCATAAAGCTTCATTTGTTTGTCTAGATTTTGAAAAGAGTTTTTTATTTGATTCATTTTAGCAACTCTATCCATATAATCTTTACTACCAACTTCATATTCATCAACACTATTAGCTGCATTGACATACTCTTGTTTTTGTTTCGACAAAAAATCAGATATATTACCTCTATACTTAGCTGGTATTTGAGTTAAATCAACATCAGATGGTAATTTTTTTAAATACCTAGAAAGCCTGTTTTCATAAAACTGTTTAACAGACATAGTTGGGTTGTCGCTACCTTTGCCTTCAGTGGCAGCTTCATAGCCTACATCAAAAGCAGTTCTAACATCTGTGTATCTACCACCCATTGCAGCGTCATAAATTGAATTTTGTCTATAATACATTTTATTTCTTTTTAAACGGGTTAAACTTACCTAAGTTAGGAACTAATTGTCCTGCAGCATCACCTATACCAGATAACAACATTTGATCACTAGCAGATTTTTCCGCTTGAGCAGCTTGTAGGTCTTGACCTGTTAATTGCATCATTGTGTCAATTTTACCTAACTCATTTTGTCTTTTGTCATATTCGCCAGAAATTTGGTTTTGTTGTATTGTAGCAGCCATGTTTCTTTCTGACATTTGATTAGCTCTCTCTTGTTGACCAATATCAAGAGAAGCTTGTTGAGCTTGCTGTGCAGATTGACCAGCCATTGCTTGTGCTAAAGCGGCAATACCAGAACCACCAGCAGCTTGACCAAATTGATCCATTATATTAGCTTGACTTTGCATAGCTTGAGCTTTAGCAAAATCAGCTTGTTGTGTATTTACAGTCATATCTTCATATACATTTTCTTGATCCATGTATAAATTAGACGTATCCATATTTTCAAACGCCTGTCTTTGCATATCATAAGCCCCTTGTGCTTTTTTTAATGCGTCTTTTTTCTTTTTTCTACCAGCTAAACCTATACCTATTTTTGCTACAGCGCCAAGAGCTTGGGCTGCTTGAGGTATAAATTTTAACGGTGAAGATCCTTGGTATTTTTTCATGTTAAATTATTTATATTATTATTACACATTATTTGCTAGATTCAAATGCCTCTGATCCAACGCTATATAATTCAGCCTTTACAGTAGAATTATTACTCATTTCAACTTCAGCATAATAACCTAGCAAGCTAGTCATATTTACTCTATTATCTTTACTAAATAAAAAGAAGCTATTACCAGTAGGTAAAGCTGTTGAATTAGATATATCAGCTGTTATAACACCTGTAACATAGTTTATAGCTGTTATTTCTCCAACTTCAACAATATTGTTACTATGTAATATTGGACTAGGTTGACCTTGCATGTTTTCACTAGCAGGATTAACATAGTATAATATGTCTCCCAGTTGTACTGACTCGTTTAGTTCGTTGCTAAAATTTACTGTTATACTTGGCATATCTTTTTATTTTATGGTGTTGCTCCGTCGTTAGCAAAAGCAAACATTACTTTTATTCCTAAATCATCATTAGCCGCTACTGCAGGGCTAAAATTAGTTACAGCTACAGTTATATCCATTGTTAATACTCTGTTACTAGTACCAGCGTTGGCTACATTAAAACTAGTTACGCTAACTGTGTATGTAGCGCTATTAAATTTAGATGTTGAAACTGATGTTCTTGATGTAGCTGAAACAGTAACATCACCAGCTGTATCTACAAATGATGGAAAATCATTTCCTGAAAACTGAACTCCAGCTAAAGTATATGTTACTGTTGTTGATCCAGATGTTCTACCTGTTACACCTTGTATATAACCACTAGGATATAATAAAGCTAAGCTACCACCTGTTATATCTTGGAACCTAGTATCTTCTATATTAAGCACGTTGCTACCACCTGGGCTACTACCACCAGCATCGCAAAATTGATCTATGTTAAAAGTTATTACAGTGTTGCTTGTTCCGTGTTGCCAGTTGTACCACTCATTACCAACTATAGTTAATAACTGATTAGCATTACCGCTACCATCAGCTGATCTAGTTGCTGTGACTGTTCCTGATGCTATATCAGCATTTCCTGATGTAGAAAAATGACTATTTGATAATGTCATTGAATTTGATAAAGCATTAGCGCCACTAAATACAAAAGCTTGATCATCATCTATAGCTATATTAAAATTAAACTCAGCTGAATTGTCAGTGTTATTTTCACCACCAGACTGTCCATTTATAGAGTTTGCACCAGCACTATGGTTTATGGTTGTGCCAGCATGGTTTGTATAAGATATAGTCTTTGATTGAAAAGTTCCTCTACTTGTTGATGTAGCATTTACTGTTACGGTTTTAAATCCTCTTCTATTTATAGTAAAAGGATTTGATTGTGTTAAATTAAGTGTTGTTGGTGATACGGCTGCTATAGTAAATGTATAAGTAACATCGGCTACAACTGTAGGCATAGTTATAAGCTGTGCGTGTTGTCCATTACTAGCTATAGTTAAGTTACCAGAATCAGTACTACTACTAGTAAAATCACCAGCGGTAAAATCATATGTATGACTATCTCCAGTTCTTGTTATTGTTAATTTAAATTTAGCACCTACATTTCCATATACTATTAGAGATTTCTTTGTTAAAGCATAAGGCGTGTCTGATGTGTCTATACTGTAACTATTAATTCTATTTAACGCAACTGGTATATCAACCGCATTAGCTGTTATATTTATAACGTCAGCAGTATCTGTTATTAAAGGTATTATACCGTCGACATTAAAAGTTGTAGCGGTATGATTAGTACCAGTACCATTAGGCGTGGCTGTTATTATATAATTATCAACATCTCCTGTTGTAACAACACAAGTTGGAGCTGTTTCAAAAAAGTGACCACTTGTTGCTGTTACTGTTCTAGTAAATAAATCTACTGTTGTACCGCTTGTGTTTGTAGCTGAATAAGCTTGATTTGTAGCAGCTGTTGTAGCATCTGTTACTGATACGTTAAAAACACCTGATAAAGTTTTAGGTATATCTCTTTCTAATACCGCAGCACCATCAATATCTATAGTAAAAGTATGATTGTTAGTTCCTGGATTAAACGTATCTTTAAGATCTACTGTTACAATTACTTTATTAGCTTCAGCGTAAGCTACACCACTATTTGTTAATGTTATGTTGTTAATTTGATTAACAAAAGGAGCAACTGTTAAATCTGTATTTTGAGCAAAATCTGCGGCTGCAACTCTAAAACCGGTGTTAGGTGTTATAGTTAATATTTGATTAGCTACGCCAGATCCTAATGCTTGTGACGGTGTAACCTCAACAGATGTGGAATTTATTGTACAATTAGTTAATGCCATTAGTCGTTATTTTCGTTTACTGTTATTGTTACTTTAAATGAGTAGTCAGCGCTAGCAGAAACAGTGCCTGTGCCTAAACCTTGAACGCTAAACTCGCTAGTGTCAATGTTATCAATAGTAGTTTGTGTTCCTTGTATGTAATTAAACCATTTACCTTCTTTTTCTTCAAATCTTAATACTTGACCGCTTTGTTTATCAGATTCTATACTATTACTCCACCAACCAGCTTTTGCGACTCTATTTGGAAAATAATTATCTGTATCAGAGTTAGATACACCATCATTATTAGTATCATTATCTACAAAAATTCTAGCTTGAGTTCCCTCGTAGTTTAATGTTTTAAATTGTTTAACAGAACCTGGAGCATCGTTAAATATAAACTTAATACTTGAGTTATATGGATCACCATAAAATTCATTTCTAACTTCGTTATCATGAACCCAAAGATCACCATTTTTAAATGTATAATATTTATTGTTTAAACTAACACCTTCTTCTTGTAAAAAACTTTTTCTACTAGTCCAAGCGTTTGTATCTTCTTTAAAACTAACAGTATCATGGTTAAGTGTAACGTTATATTCTTTTTTATGTGTATCATAACTACCTATCACCGTCGTAGAGACCGCTAGGTTGTCCTTAAAGTAATCTTCCATACCATAACGTGATATAGGCTCAATACCATCAGCAGATAGCCTTAGAATCACTCCTCTGGCTTTGTCTGAAAAGTACGCTCTATAGCCATATTGAGTATAAGATTCAGGGTTTTTACTAATACCAAACTCACCAGTATAAGGATTTACAGTTCCTAATACATTTGAAGATACTGTGACTTGTTTGCTACCATCAGCTGTAAACAATATATCTTTATTTGTAGGTATTTTAAAACATTTATCTTCACATAAAACATCTAAACCACCGTGTCTATGTCTCATTAATTGTATTGATCCATAAACTGGGTTTATTTGTTTTGTTATCTTATCAGCTTGTATAAACTGATTTGTATTATTAGTTCCACTTGTTGAGTTATATAAGCCAGAAAATATTACAAAGTTTGATTTTCTTTCTTCTGCATAAGGTGTTTCTAATACAGTACTAGCTTTTATACCTTTGCCAACTCTAACAGCGTTAAAATCATCTCTTATTCTGTCTGATTCTACACCGTTTGCAAAACTCCAACAATTAGAATAATTTAAAGTTTGTTCGTTACCGTGAACTGTTTTATTGTAAGCGTTATCAGATTCAAAAAATAAATTTAAATCTGTTATATCTTTTGGCTCTGTTTCAAATATAGCTGGATTTTCACTTGTAAAACCTTTTTCATCACCACCAGCGTATATATCTAAAAACTCCATTTGAGTAGCTGTTGCTTTTGTTGTATGGCCATTATCTTCTGGAGCCCAAACAATTGCTTTGTCTAGTTTTAAAGTCCATTTAATAATTCTCATACTACCCCATCTACCTATTTTACCATCTTTAAAAGCGCCTATATTACTCCTTCTATATCCTTTTATTTGATAAACATTTTGATCAGGATCGTCTGTAAACCTAAACTTCATGTTAGTTGTTTCTAATGCTTGCACTAGTTTTTTATAGTTTGGTTTATGTTGAAACTCAAAGTTCAACCAGTAACCTTGCCAAGCATCTCTATCATCACTACCCCACCAATGATATGCTATTTCTAAAAAATCATTACCAGCTCTAGCTCCAAAACCTCTAATAGTATGAGCGTTGCTGTGACTTGTGACGCCACCTAATCCTCCTCTGTATTTACTACCATTTGTAATTAGTGTACCTCTAGCATCGTTATAATGCCTATATACATTTCTACAGAAAAACCACTCACCGTGTTTAGTATCGTTAGTACCAGCGCCACCTGGGTAAACACCTTTATCTGTGTTTCTCCAGTAACTTTGTGATTTATCAGGGGCGTTACTATTAGCATACACGTGAGTATTAGCTATAACCCTGTAATCATCTATGTTTTCATGATTTAATATTGCTGACTCTAGAATACCGTCTCTTTCTATTTTAGCAAAAAACCTACCACCAAATTCTGGTTGACTTTTAATTTGTCTTTGTGCTATTTCTAGTTGTAAGCTAGTATCGCCTAATGAAAATGCAGGTAAAAAACTTACGTCATCTTCTTCAAGTTTATCTTCTATCTCTATTTCATAATAAGCATTGCTACCAGGATCAACTAGTTTTATATTAGCAACGTCATAATACTTTGTTTGATTGCCAGATGATATTATTCTAACTAATAAGTCTGACTTTTGATGAACAGGAGGTGTGTTTTCAAAATTATCATTACCTGCTCCACCAAAAACTTTAGCCCATTTAGATTTTAATATATGTAAAAATGTTCTATCAGGTTCAGGATAACCAGACGCTAAAAATATATTTTCATTACTTACACCAGAGCTAGTTGTAGTTAATAAACCTTGTGTAACTTTTTCTGTTTTTATAAAATCAGGTGCTTCGTTTTCAATGGCTATTATTTTATATCTAGCCTCGTCTTCTACAAACTGATCATCATTATGTTTTTTCTTTAATATTAAAAAAGTTTCTTCTGATACTTTATTTCTTTCTGATGAAGGAAAAGCTATCCATACATTACCGTCTTCCGCAGGATAATGTCTATCCATAGCTAAGTTATAATACTCGTCAGATGATTCTTTTATATAATATTTATATGACTCAGCCCAATATGGTATTGGACTTGTTATCTTAACTTTTAATACGTTATAGTTTATTGCAGCAAGTTTATCTAATATAAAAGAACCTGAAGGATCTGTAAACACAGGTGTCTCTCTACCGTATTTATCTCTATATACAACACCAACTTGATACGTTCTAAGTGATTTAATAGACGGATAAGGTTCTCTTGGTAGTGTGGTTACGCTAGGATTTTGAACTATTGACACGTCAAATTTAACACTAATATTAGCGCCGCCGGCGTCTATCATATCAAAATTTTCTAAGTAATTACCATACATTATTCTGTTTGCAGATAAAGCTTGTGCTTTTGCTTGTCTAGGCACATTATCATATGGCCTTAGCGTTTGTATTGAAGGTAAAACTTTAAATATAACTTCTGATGTAATTTCTATTTCACCGTTAGTACCTGCTGTATATTCTGGATCTGTTATTTTTATACTTTGTACTGTATATACATTATTACTAGCTGTGTCTTTATATAGTATATCTATTTCTTTAACGCCATGAGGTGCGCCTGCTGTAAAGCCACCTATTTTTAAAGACCTAATTGTATTAACCATGCCTTTATTATATCCTTTTTTAGGTGCATAATCAAAATCGCTTGGTAAAAAAGCAACCTCACTATACGGTCCTATAGAAGAATACTCGTTGTCATCAAACTTATATCTGTAAGCAAATCTTGGAAACTTAAATTCAAACATAGGTTTTTCTTCAATAAGTTCTACTTTCCAGTCTTGATTACCTTCTTCAATACTTTCTGATACAACATCAGCGTTGACAGTAAAAACAGTAGTTGAAACTACAGCTGTTACGCTTAATATAACTTCAGCGTCATCGCTACCATCTAGCAACGTTACTCTTAACTTATCACCAACTAAAAAATTAGGCGCTGTTGTAAAAGTTACATTGCCATAGTTACCTGTATCTATTGGATCAAATGGATCTGACGTTGCTGTAAAAGATTTTTGAATTAGCGTGGTTTCTATAATACCTGTTCGTTTTGAAGCAGACATTGCTATTGTTGGCGAGGATAATGGTGCTTTTTTAATTACAGTTATTTGATCTTCTATAAAATTAGCACTGTTTATTTGTGTGTGTGTATAATTGTTATTTGAGCTGTTATAACTTTTCCAAGTTTTTATGTTTATTTTTTTAGGCTCTGTTTGGTTATCTGTCCAAAATAATAAATCATCAATTATATTTATACCTGTTATAAAAAAATTATCATTGAAACCTAGAATACCTTGTGTATCAACTAAAACAGGTGATACAATGTTTAATGTTTGATCGTATTCTAGTATTAAAGACTTAGTGTCACTAGCTATAAACCAGTATATCATTTCTGTTCTAGCATGAGCATAAGCACCTATACACTTGGCATTGTTACCTAAATTAGACAAAGCATTTCCATATGGTCTTCTATTACCTAATATATTTGTTACAGCGCCTACATCACTAGCCTCAGAACTAGATACTTGTATGTTTAACGCATCTCTATATTTACCACTAGGAACTAATCTTTCGTCGAGGTCCTTATTCATAGCACCTCCACCAAATTGTCTCTTTAATTCAGGCATATTAATGTTTTATTTGTTTTGATTTGTTTTTCATTATCAAGTTAAGTTCTTCTGCTTTTAAATTAGATAATCTTAACTTTGCTTTTCTTGCAGATGCAAATCTTTCTTTTTTAAATCTAGCTATAATATACTCTGGTGTATTAACTCTTGATGATAATATACCGTGAGCAGTCCACTTGTATACAGCTTCTTCAGCAAACTTATGTACTCTTATCTCATCTTCAGTACCCAAACTATCACTTATATATTTTAATGTTACGGTTTTACCGTTTATACCAGAGCTAAAGTATATATAACCTCTACTATTATCTATAAAATATAATCCATTAAACTGAGCATTTTCTGGTTGAAGACCATATCTTCTGCCTTCAGCTAAAGTAGCATCAACATCAGGTCCACTTACGTTTTCAACATTATTATCTATGCTTGCTGAGTTTTGAAAATCAGTCCATGTGTTTGATTCTAAAGCTTCTAATAAAGTACCATCTTGATCAAACGTGTAATCAAAAGAGTCATCTTGCAGCAAAGCTTTTGGATTACTTGTTTTTCTAGCAGGATATATAACTCTTTCAATACCAGCATCATCTTTCCATGATAACTTAACATAATTAACATAATCGTGAGGTAATCTCATGCTTAATGAAGGAGGTATTTCTATTTCTTGTGTTTTTTCTGATCTTAAAGTATCATAGCTTAACTCTGCAATGGCTCTTTGTACGTGAAATGATATTTCAGGCACTTTAACTTTTCTTATTATTTTATCTTCACCTACATAGTTAACTTGAAAGTTTGCTATTAAATCGTCAATACCTATATATTGATAATTACCAAGTTGCTCGTTTTGAGCTATTTGTCTAACTATAACTTGCGTGCCGGTAGCTAAAGCAGTGTCCATTGTTATAACACCGTTACTAGCGTTGTACGCATATAGGTTGCCAGCTATTTCATTACCGGCAACAAATAAATCAAAATCAGCTTCTGAAGTAGGCAGCGGATCAAAAAGTAGTGGAGGTAATGCCGCGTTACCATTACTAACTAATGTCTGACTATTGTCGTAATATTGTTGTTGAGGTATATTAAATAATGGCATATGTTATTGTTTTTCTTGTTGTATTTGTTTTACTTCTTCTTGAGCAGTTTGCTGATAAAACATAGTGTCTTTTATAACAATACCAGCTAAAGCACATATTTTAAATACTAAATCAGTTTCTTCTGATTCGTGTAGTTCAAAGTGAGTTGTATAGGTAGGGCTTGGGTTATATAATGCTTTGTCGTTTACTATATTATAACCCCATCTTGCTGTTGATGGTCTAGCGATAAAGTTACACTGTACGTTTGATGTGATTGTTTCAGGGTATATTTGTATTCTTTGCTCCCTATTTTGTTGATTGTCACCTGGAGTTGAAAACCTAACATATATAGGTCTAGTAGCGGTTGGCGCTGTTAATGGTGATCCTAAGTATATATGATGCTCGTTTTGTTCTACGTTTTCTATCTCATAGTATCGACCAGCTTTTTTAAAATATAAAGCTCCCATACGATAATAATCAGGTAGTATACCTACACCACCTCCATTACTCATATCTACAGCTTGTCTAAATTTTTCAAAGTGATCTATTTTTTCTTGTAAGATGTCTACAGTATCTGTGTATATAGTTTCATTTATGCTTGATATTCTATGATATTGATTTAAATCATAGAAGTATTGCTCAAATATATCCATTTGAGCTTGATTAGCAAGTATATTAAACTCTGTAGGAGTTATATATCCTCGTTGCTCTTTATTAGCAATGGTTAATACTCTTTGATATACTGTATTTATATTTACCATATTTCTTTTTTTTATAGTAGTAGCCACTCAATAGAGTGACTACTCTATAAAGTGATTAATTATTTTAATCTTTTTTCAACACTTTTCAGCACTTTCATACCTTCATCGGTTTTAAACCAAGCGGCTAATGC
>CETN01011730.1_pt1 | contig 10223 bp, 10 predicted proteins | sample 531301 | NCBI WGS metagenome assembly CETN01 (sample SAMEA2622656, study PRJEB7988) | marine metagenome | isolation source: saline water (ENVO:00002010), including
AAACACTCCCATGTCAATAATATGCAGATTACCCTGCTTAATGATGTCATTATCTCTCTGAAAGGTGCTGACAGGCCAGAGACTATGCGGGGTGTAAGCCTTGCCTACTTGGTCATGGATGAGTATGCCGATATGAAGCCTGATGTATGGGAACTGATATTAAGGCCTGCTTTGGCTGACTATGGCTCTCCTGCGCTGTTTATTGGTACGCCTATGGGCCGTAATCACTTCTATGACCTGTACAGGGATGCCGAGATAGGGGATGACCCTGATTTTAAGTCTTGGCATTTTACCAGTTACGACAATGACTTACTTAATGCTGAAGAGATAGACAGGGCTAAACGCTCCATGTCCTCTTATGCTTTCCGTCAGGAGTTCATGGCCTCCTTTGAAGCTCGTGGTTCTGAGATGTTCAAGGAAGATTGGGTGTCCTTTGATGAACGGGAACCTGAAGGGGATTATTATATCGCGGTAGACTTGGCAGGTTTTGAAGTTGAAGGCAAGAAGTCCAAGACTAAGAACCTAGATAATACCGCTATTTCGGTAGTTAAGGTTAATCCTGATGGCTGGTGGGTCGCTGATATAATCTGTGGTCGCTGGACACTAGATAGAACGGCGGTGAAGATATTTGATGCGGTGCATAAATACAGGCCCGTATCTGTAGGTATTGAGAAGGGTATTGCTAGACAGGCTGTTATGTCCCCGTTATCTGATTTAATGGCTAAATACAGTCGTTTTTTCAGGGTAGAAGAACTAACCCACGGCAATAAGAAAAAGACAGACCGTATTATGTGGGCTTTGCAAGGCAGGTTTGAAAATGGCCTGATTACCTTAAATAAGGGAGAATGGAATTATCAGTTTATGGATGAACTCTTCCAGTTTCCTGACGTATTAACACACGATGATATGGTGGATAGTCTTGCCTACATAGACCAATTAGCAAATGTAGCGTATTCTTACGCCTTTGAAGTCGATAACTTTGAAGTATTTGATACTGTGGCAGGGTATTAATATGCTAAAGAAAGAAGAATATTCCAGCGAAGAAACTGTAGAATCATGGGTTATGGAGAGATGTAATCACTGGCGTGAGCATTTCAGTAATAACTATGAAGAAAAGTTTGATGAGTATAATCGTCTTTGGCGTGGTCACTTTTCCGAAGAAGATAAAACCCGAAACTCAGAACGCTCCAAAATTATCTCTCCTGCCCTACAACAAGCGGTTGAATCGGCTGTCGCTGAGATTGAAGAAGCCACTTTTGGCCGTGGAACATTCTTTGATATTCGTGATGATTTGCGTGATGAACAACCTCAAGACGTAATTTTCCTTAGAAATCAACTACATAAAGACTTTAAGAAGACTAAGGTTAGAAAGTCTGTTGCTGAATGTCTTTTGAACAGTGCGATTTATGGTACGGGTATTGCTGAAATCGTTATTGAAGAAGAAAAAGAAATGCGTCCTGCGACTCAGCCTATCATGGAAGGTCAAATGCAAGCGGTTGGTGTTAACATTGTAGACAGGACAGTGTGTAAATTACGGCCTGTACAACCTAGAAACTTCCTAATTGACCCTGTGGCTACCTCTGTAGAAGACGCTATTGGCGTGGCTATAGACGAATTTGTCCCTTATCACCAAGTAGAACAGTTACAGGAGTCGGGAGTCTACCGCGAAGCAGACTTACACTTTGATTACTACGATAATGACCTCAATGCTGACCCTGAACTGACTGACCAGCCTGACGAAAAGATCAGATTGACGAAGTATTATGGGCTTATTCCTAAGTTCTTAATGGAAAAAGAAGAAGATTTTGAAGCTGACGAGGATGATGGACACTATATTGAGTCTATTGTGGTCGTGGCTAATGGTGGAATACTGCTTAAAGCTGAACGAAATGCTTTTATGATGAATGACCGCCCTGTCGTAGCCTTCCCTTGGGATATAGTTCCAGGCCGTTTCTTTGGTCGGGGTATCTGTGAAAAGGGTTATAATTCTCAAAAAGCCCTTGATGCGGAGCTTAGAGCCAGAATAGATGCCTTGGCATTGACTGTTCACCCCATGATGGCTATGGATGCTACCCGATTACCTCGAGGTTCTAATAATGAGATTAGACCTGGAAAAGTATTACTAACCAATGGTGATCCTAGAGAAGTTCTACAGCCCTTTAATTTTGGGCAGGTAGGACAGATTACCTTTGCTCAAGCAGATGCCCTTCAGAAGATGGTACAGACCGCTACAGGAGCGATAGATTCAGCAGGGATTCCAGGTTCTATCAATGGAGAAGCTACTGCTGCGGGTATCTCAATGTCTCTGGGGGCTATAATCAAGCGTCATAAACGCACATTAATTAACTTCCAAGAATCATTTTTGATTCCGTTTGTTAAAAAGATTGCCTATCGGTATATGCAATTTGAGGCTGAGACTTATCCGGTAAGTGATTATGAGTTTGAAGTGACCTCTTCACTAGGCATTATAGCTAGGGAATACGAAGTTACCCAGTTGGTACAGCTACTACAGACTATGGGTTCTGACTCTCCGTTATATCCGGTGTTGATACAGTCCATTATTGACAATATGAACATATCCAATCGTGAGCAACTACAACAGATTATTGCTCAGGCTAGTCAACCTAACCCACAGGCACAGGAAGCACAGCAAGCCGAACTACAGGCTAGGCTACAGTTTCAAGCCTCTCAGACTAATGCGCTTAATGGACAGGCTATGGAGTCACAAGCTAGGGCTGAGAAGATTACTCAAGAAACTAAAGCGATTCCTGTTGAGCTTGAGATTGACCAGATTAATGCTGCAACCAAAAACCTGAAAGCGGGTGATGCTGATGACAAGGAGTTTGAGCGCAGACTAAAAGTAACGGATAGGTTACTTAAAGAAAAAAAACAGAATCAAGAAGCTGCTATTAGGGCAAGTCAGGAAGATACTAATCGAGCAAAAGCACAAATTAATGAAATACTAACCGAAGTAAGACAACAGCCTACGGAGAATCGTCCTAACTAATGTTTAACAGTATTATATTAGAGTCTACCGAAGAGCAAAAAAAATATGACACAGCTAGAGATGCGGCTTATGCAGAAATGTTTAGTACTGAAGGTTGGAAATATTTAATTAAAGAATGTACAGCTGAAGCAAAAATTAAAGAATCAGTAGAAAATGTAAAAAACATGGAAGATTTATATATAACTAAAGGGAAATTAAAAATTATTGCGCTGTTGTTGAATTTAGAAGCAACAACGGAGCATAATAGGGAAAACGAGGGTAGCAAACTTGAGTGGTCTTAGAATTTTTGAATTTAAGTGCAAGAATAACCATGTTTCTGAGAAATTAGTTTCACGTGAAACATACATAATAGATTGTCCTCACTGTGATAGTAAGGCTAAAAAAATTATCTCTGCGGTTCGCTGTAATCTTGAACCTGCAACTGGGAGTTTTCCAGGGGCAACTGAAAAGTGGTTGAAGATGCGTGACCAAAAGATAGCATTAGAGCGTAAGGTAGCCGAACAATAGTCCAGTAGCTTAAAGAAGCGAATGGGTAGCTTAATAGGTCTTATGAGGTTTAATGATGGCGAAAATAATTGACCCAGTAAAGGTAGACGAAACGGATACAAGCCCTGTCTTGGAAGAATCTGATTCTACACAGAGTGAGGTTCAGGAAAAGGTAGCAGAGTTACCGGAGCAATACCGAGATAAATCCCCTGCGGATTTGATAAAAATGCACCAAGAGCTTGAAAACAAGCTAGGTGAGCAGGGTTCAGAACTAGGCAAACTTAGGTCTGCTGAATCTGAAGTTAAGGAATTGCGAAGGGTTGTAGACGATTTTGTTCTCAAACAGTCAACTGCCAAAGAAGAACCTGCTGAAGAGGCAGATTTTTTTGCTGACCCTGATAAAGCGGTTGCTGACAAGATTGCTAACCATCCTGCTATTAAGGAAGCGCAGCAAACAACTCAGCAAATAAAGCAAGATCAGGCTAGACAGCAATTGATGGAGAAGCACCCTGACGTTGGGGATATCATTAAAGACACCAGTTTTATTGACTGGGTTAAGAGTGACCCCATTAGGATTGAATTGCTACAAAGGGCAGACAGTCAGTTTGATACGGCTGCTGCTGATAACTTGTTAGGTCAGTGGAAACAGATCAAACAGGTTTCTGAGTCGGCAACCAGTTCTGAGAAAGTAGCTTCCAAGGAAACTTTGAAAAAGGTTTCTACGGGTGGTGCAAAGGGTAGTAGTGAACCTCCTTCAAGAAAAATCTTCCGAAGAGCAGATATTATTAATCTTATGAAGACTGACATTAAACGCTACCAAAGCATGGAGCCTGAAATTAGACAGGCGTATGCCGAGGGTAGAGTAAGGTAAAAGGTAACTACTATGGCTAATGAAACTTCAGGTGCTTATTTTACAGCTAATGCTGCTGTAGATAAGACTGCTGCTGATAAATTCATTCCTGAAATATGGAGTGACGAAGTGATTGCGAGCTACGAGAAAAATCTCAAGATGGCTCCACTTGTTAAAACCCTTAACTTTTCAGGTTCTAAGGGCGATGTAATTCATGTTCCTAAACCCACACGCGGAAGTGCGGCTGCCAAGGCAGAAGCCACTGCGGTCACTATTCAAGCGAATCTTGAAAGCGAAATTACTGTTACTATTAACAGACATTTCGAGTATTCACGCTTGATTGAGGACATTGTTGAAGTACAGGCGCAAGCGTCATTACGATCCTTCTACACTGATGATGCTGGCTATGCTCTGGCAAAGCAGGTAGATGATGATCTATTCCGCGCTGGTACTGGCTTTGGTTCAAGCACACTAGATATGACTGTCGTAACTGATGGCTCTACCGCTGCTGGTACTGCCTTTGAAAGCGCAAACTCATTCTTTGTTGATGCTTCTAGTGGATTAACTGCGTATACAGACGATACTGTCGTAGCTGCCGATGTATTTACAGATGCAGGGTTTCGTGGATTAATCAAGAAAATGGATGATAATGACGTTCCTATGACGGATCGTTCGTTCATTATTCCTCCTACATTGCGATCTGCAATTATGGGTATTGATAGATATGTATCTGCTGACTTTACTTCACCTCAGACTGTTCAAAGCGGTTTGATTGGTCAGGTATACGGCATTGATATCTATGTTTCGTCAAACTGTCCTGTTATTGAGGATGCTGGCAGCAACTCTTCTGGTTCGGTGGATATTCGTGGTGCATATTTGATACACAAAGATGCCATCATGTTAGCCGAGCAGATGGCTGTTAGGTCACAGACTCAGTACAAACAAGAGCATTTATCAACGCTTTATACCGCTGATACGCTCTATGGTGTACAGGCATATCGTCCAGAAGCGGGATTCATTCTCTGCGTTCCAGACGTATAATATGAGGTACGGAAGGGGGGCTTTGCCCCCTTTCTTGCTTTATGGCGAAAGACCCAAAGCTCAAGAAAGCAGGAGTTTCTGGCTATAACAAGCCTAAGAAGACTCCAAATCACCCTACAAAAAGTCATGTTGTGGTCGCTAAAGTAGGCGATAAAACAAAGACAATTCGTTTCGGTCAACAGGGCGTTAAGGGTGCTGGTAAAAATCCGAAGACGAAAAAAGATAAAGCACGAAGAAAGTCTTATTATGCTAGGCATAATGCACAAGACCCGAATCCTTCTAAGTTAAGCGCAAGATATTGGTCGCATAAAGTTAAGTGGTGATTTAAATGGCAGCTACAATTCTGGTAAGAAGAAAATCGGGAGAACAGGCAGGTGATACACCTACTACTTCCAATATTGTCGCTTATGAAATAGCGCAAAATACTATAGACAAAAGATTGTTCGGCAGGGATGGCAGTAATAATATCTTTGAGTTTGGTACTAATCCTACCTCTATATCAACTGGTGCTATTACGGCTACAGGGACAGTAACCGCTAACTCACAACTTGCTTCTTCAAATGCAGTATTAACAGGCGGTTCAGTTAATAACATGGTCATAGGAGCGTCTACTGCTGCGGCTATTACGGGTACTTTGATTACTGCTAACACTAATTTTGCGGGAAATATCACCGGAAATGTGACCGGAAATGTGACGGGAAATATTACCGGAAATACAACCGGAGATTTAACAGGTAATGTAACTGCAAGTTCTGGTACAAGTACATTTAACAACCTAGTTATTAACGGGACAGTAGATTTTAATACGGCTGTTCTGACTGACCTTGGAAGCCCAAGCAGCTCAACAGACGCAGCCACTAAGGGGTATGTGGACACAGAAATAACTAACCTAATAGGTGGCGCACCTGGAGCATTAGATACGCTCAATGAATTAGCTGCGGCCTTGAATGATGATGCTTCTTTTAACTCAACAATTACAACATCTATAGCAACTAAACTGCCTTTGGCTGGCGGCACTATGTCTGGTGCTATAGCAATGGGTAGCAATAAAATCACAGGGCTAACCAATGGTTCGGCTTCTGGTGATGCTGTCAACAAGGGTCAGCTAGACACTATGCTACCTTTAGCGGGTGGCACAATGACGGGCAATATAGCTATAGGCTCAAATGTTATTACCTCTAGTGCTAATCCTTCTGACGATACTCATTTGGCTCGAAAAGCTTATGTAGATAGCATTTTAGGAAGTGCTACCTCTGCCGCGACTAGTGCCTCTGCTGCTTCTACTTCAGCTACCAATGCGGCATCTTCTGCTACTGCGGCAGCTTCTAGTGCGACTTCTGCGGCTTCTAGTGCGACTTCTGCAGCAAATTCATTTGATTCATTTGATGACAGGTACTTGGGGGCAAAGTCTTCTAATCCATCTACAGATAATGATGGTGATGCACTTTTGACAGGTGCTTTATATTTCAATACTACTGCAAATGAATTAAGGGTCTACACTGGTTCGGCTTGGATACAGGCAGCATTCACTTCTAGTGGGCTTTCATCAATAGTTGCAGATACAACACCACAATTAGGCGGCAGTCTTGATGTTAATGGACAGGATATTGTTTCTGTATCGAACGGTAATATAACACTTACACCTAATGGTTCTGGTGTTGTTAGAATTGATAGTAATGTTGATTTGCAGTCTGGGGAGATAGTTCTTAAAAACTCAGGTTCAGTATCTAATATTAAGTTTTATTGTGAATCAAGCAACGCGCACTACACTCAATTACAAAGTTCTGCTCATGCAGATTATAGTGGTAATGTTACTTTAACATTGCCCCCTGCTACAGATACGTTAGTCGGCAGGGCTACTACAGATACGCTAACTAATAAAACATTAACATCACCAAAAATAAATGAAGATGTTGCTGTTACTGCAACAGCTACAGAACTTAATTTGCTCGATGGCGTAACTAGCTCAACAGCAGAGCTTAATATTCTGGATGGAGTTACATCTACAGCCTCAGAACTAAACATTTTAGATGGCGTTACTTCTAGCACTGCTGAATTGAATATTTTAGACGGGGTTACTGCAAACGCAACAGAAATTAATAAATTAGATGCTCTATCAAGAGGTTCTTTAATCTACGGTAATGCTTCTGGTGCAACTGCTATTTTAACAAAAGGTTCTGCTGATCAAGTTTTAACTTCAGATGGTACAGACATAGCTTGGGCTGATGCAGGAGGTGGTGGTGCAGTAGATTATCAATCGTTTACTTCCTCTGGAACATGGACTAAAGCGGCTGGTGTTAATTACGTCTTAGTAGAAGTTATTGCAGGAGGAGGTGGCGGTCATCAAACAGTGGGAACAAGCTTAGAGAGAGCGCAAGGTGGCGGTGGCGGTCAAGGTGCTAGAGTTTTATTTAGAGCCGCTGATTTAGGTGCAACCGAAAGCGTAACTATTGGAGCCGGAGGTGCGGGAGCAGCCGGATGGGGTGGAGGAGATGGTGGTGATGGTGGTAATTCATCTTTTGGAAGCCATTTAGTCTGTGCTGGTGGATTAGGTGGTGGTGTGTCTAACAGTGGCAGTATTTCTAGCGGAACACCGCTAACGAAAGGCCGCTCTGGTTCAGGCGCAACAGCTATGGTGTTGGATGATTCTAACGCCGACAGTTCAAGAAGATTTGGAGTATCTAATTACGCTGGTGGTGGCGGTGGCATGGGTCAAAACATGGGTGGCGGAAATGCTGTTATTGGTGGAGGCGGCGGTGGAGGCTCATACGGTACTGCAAGCGGAGGTTCTGGCGGGACTTCTTTGGCTGGCGGTAATGGTGGCGCAGGAGCTTCTGGTGGTGCTGGCGGAGTAGGTGGTGGTGGTGGAGGTACAGGAACTTATGCTACTGCCTCTGGTGCTGGTGGTGCTGGAACAGTAAAAGTTTGGTCATGGTAAGGAGAAGCTAATGAAAGCGCACGTTATTGAAGATGGTGTGGTTGTGAATACGATTGTAGTTGATTCGTTAGATTTTCTTCCAAATCTTGTTGAGGCTACTGAAGGTAGTATTGGCTGGTTATATTCTGATGGTAGTTTTTCTGCTCCCCCTGACACAAGAACAGACGAAGAAAAGGAAGATTATAATAGGAAGGAAAGAAATAGATTATTGCGTGATACTGATTGGATGGCTAATTCAGACCTAACAATGTCTGAAGAAATGAAAACTTATAGGCAAGCATTGAGAGACTTACCGACTCATAGTAACTGGCCTAATTTAGAAGATAGTGACTGGCCTGAAAAACCATGAGTTATGAATATTTTTATTTTAGTTTTGATAATAGGAGGTTTTTCAGTAGTTTCTAATTGCAATGATGGCGGTTTGTGTTTTGAACAAAAAACAGAATGCGAGAAGTTTGCACTTAGCATAATACTTAACTCAGCCAACACAAACATTACAGCTATGTGCAAGAGGATTGAGAAATGATTGGCGAAGCGATGTTAGCAATAAAAGCCTTGGACAGTGCCTTTGTCATAGTTCAGGGTGCGATTGCTAAAAAGAAAGAAGTTGAGGATATGGCGAGTGAAGTGGGTAAATTCTTCACCGCCAAGAAGAAAGTCGAAGAACATATTAGAAAAGCGAGAGATGCTGGTACTGAAGATTTGTTGGCGGGTTCAGCTTTAGAAGAAGCAATAACTATAGACCAGCAAGAAGAACGTATTGAAAAGATGATGGAAAAAATACGTGACCATTATATGCGAAAAGGACAAACCCATAGATGGACTAAGATTAAGGCTGAAGCAGCTAAAATTGAAAAGAAGCGTGAGATAAAGCGTAAAGCAAATGCAGCAGCTAGGATTGTAGCGAAGAAAGAAGAACAGATTCTAATAGAACAACTAGCAAAGTTAGTATTGGGATTAGTTGTAACGGTAATAATAATAGCTGGTGTGACGTTTTTAATTGTTGGAATGGGAGCTGAATAGTGAAGTTAGACCCTGTATTGCTAAATATGGCTTGCTCTTGGAGCATGAAGGCTTACAGAAAGTTTGTAGAAGATACTACAAAGATAGAGTCTAAGTGGACTTCAACTACTGTTTTTATTGCAAAGCGTAAGACTATAGACGTAATAGCCTTTAGAGGCACTGAGCAGAAGCTAGATTGGCTTACAGACGCACTGGTAGTGCCAGTACCCTATGCAGGAAGAATGTGTCATGGCGGCTTCACACTGGCTCACAAGTCGGTATGGAAGAAGGTTCTTAGACATATAGATTATGATAAACGTACATTGATTTGCGGTCATTCTTTAGGTGGGGCATTGGCTGAACTGTCTGCTGCAAAGCTATGGAAGAAGCACGAGAATTTAAATGTGATTACTTTTGGTAAGCCAAACACGTTTTTTAAAGGGTTTAAACGGCCTATGACTACACTGGATAACCAAATATCCTGCGTACAAGGGTCTGATTTAGTGGCTAGAATACCTAAGTTTTGCTATGGCCCATCTAAATCACAGACAATGTTGTACTTTGCTAACAATGGTGTGGACTTTGTAAACCCTGACAAACTTACCAGGGACGAGGATAGACGTATATCAGACGCTATTTCAGATCATTTTATGGAAGGGTATAAGGATAGATTAGAAAAGTTTTTAGAAAGCCAAAAGCCTAAAAAAGAAGATATTGACGAACTTAATGAAATCGCTGACGAGGTAGAAAATGCTTAGAATTGCTGCGCTGTGTGTACTAATGACCGGATGTACTGTTTCGGAAGAAATGATAGCCAACAAAGAACTGTATTGTTCTGGCGTGTACAAAGGCATTAGGGCTGTAGGCCGCGTAGCTACTGAGGTTACGACAGGTGTAGC